>SKEB01000326.1_pt1 | contig 48500 bp, 47 predicted proteins | sample 4826561 | NCBI WGS metagenome assembly SKEB01 (sample SAMN11008820, study PRJNA524170) | human gut metagenome | biome: Human fecal sample; material: Feces; isolation source: fecal sample from pouch patient p17 | host: Homo sapiens | place: Israel: Tel-Aviv | collected 2016-03-29
TGGTAAGACTAATTATTAGATTTATAAAAAGTACTAAGTAGATGTAAAATTTACTTAGTACTTTTTTATTTAGAGGTGTTTATTTTGAATAAAATTAAATTAATTGTTACTACTGCTTTTTCATTTTTGTTATTATTTGTTGTAAGTGATGGAAACATTCAAGCTGCGCAAAAGACGATACATACTAATTATTATACTGGTATCAAAAGTACGTCTTTAAGTTACAACATAAACGGAAAAAGCTTATCAAATAGAATTAAGACCAACACTACTATGAAATATTACGGTAGTCCACGACTTATTAAGGGGCAAAAATATGTCTGCTACAATGTTGGCAAAGGCAAATATGTTCCATTAGATTCTGTTGGAAAAGTAAATGGAAGAAATACTTTTCGTTTGTTGAAGAACAGCTATATTTATAATGCTAATGGTAGAAAGATAGGTAGTTTATCTTATAGATATCCAGTTTATTTTTCAGGTAATTTAAGAAAAACTAGCCAAGATAAAAGATACTATGTGCTTGAGAGAAACATAGACTCTCAAGCTTATACAACTAGTACCGAAAAATATTATTTACCTTATAAGAAAATAAAGAATAGTTACTATTACTCATTGGGTAAAGGTAGATATATCAACGTTAGAAACGTTGCCACAATTAATGGTTTGCAGAATTGCTCTAATAGCGAAAAGATTACGGTAACAGCCCCTGGTCGCCAAACAGTACCAGTTTATGTTGTGAATGATTCTTCAGACGCAAAAACAGGGAAATGGTTACGTGGAGCCATTAATACTAAGTATGGCACTGCTTATCGAGTTATTGTTGATGGTAAAACTATCAATGTTGTAGAAGGAGATATGATTTTAGGCCAACGTATCCCTAGCGGTACAACTGTTACTGTTAATGCTAGAACAGCCGGACCACAATATAGATATCAAATCAAAGGTACTCACACTTTTATCGATGCTACAAATGTAGTAAGAAGTAAAACAAATGTAGCTAACTATTTGCCTTCTTACCTCGATTTAGATAAATTAAATAATTAACAAAGATCCTGTCCGTAGGGGCAGGATTTTTTGCTGGAAAAATTCAGATTGTGTTGATTGACTTAGAAATTGGGGGGAGATAATAGAAGTATCAGCGAGATATTAACAGAAGGATGATTAAAATGAAGAAAAATAAATTTATCTTAACTTCGGTTGCAGCTTTGATGGCTGTAAGTCCAATGCTTTCATTTGGCTCACAAGCTCATATGCAGATACTACTATTACTAAAACGATCATGCATACTTCAATAGCATATAACAGAGATGGTAAAAGCACAGGTACCAAATATTATGCATACAAGACCGTTGACGTAATGACTAAGCCTGTAAAAATAAATGGTAATTTGTATTACCAAGTAAATGGACTAAATCACTATTTAAGAGCTACCAACATTGATGGTGTAACGCGTAAAATAACGCATAATACCTATATTTATAAATCTTCTAATGGTCGTACTTCGTATAACGGTAAATGGAAGCTGTATAAAGGCGAAATAGTCACCACTTATGGCGGTTCTTACAAATTCAAAAATGGCAAGCACTACTTCAGAATTGGTGGCCCAAGCAAACAATATATTAAATCAACCAATTTAGGACCAGTTATTAAGACTAATACTTCAGTGAATGGATCTGGTTCATCATCGGCATCTACTAATTCGGAAGAAACAACAGTCACTGTAACCACTCCAACTCGTTTAATTACCCAAACTAGTAATAGTTATAAAGGAACAGCTCATATTACTCCTGTAGGAACAAAATTTACAGTTGATCGTTTGGAATTTAATGAACTTTCTAAGAGAAGTGAAAACGACGACCATTTTTATCACATCAAAGGTACTAATCAGTGGATTAACGCTTCTGATGTGAAAGCTGCTAAGAGTATTCCACTACATGACTATTTCTTTGAGAACTTCTCATACATCACATTCCCTAAGGATACAGATGTATATAATGCAGATGGAACCATTCAAGATCATGACGGTCAAAAAATAAGTAAACAAAAAGGTCAATTAAAAGTAGACAAGTTAGTATATATTTGGGTTCCAAGTGAAAATAAGGCAGAATTATTCTATCACTTGGTAGGTACAAGTTTTTACGCAAGTACAACACCAACTGCTCATTGGAGTACAATTAATGTTGGTCATGATGCTTATGTAAAAGCTAGCGATGTTAAGTTTATTGATGGAAGCGTAAAGTTAACCCCATCAAATACAGCCGCTGAAGCAGAAGCTGCTGCGAAAAAGTAAAACTTATAAATAATAAAATCCTGTCCGTAGGGGCAGGATTTTTTGTTAGAAAGTTACGAGCGGTTTTTATTGATGTATCTTTCTCTATAGTATATACTTTGGATATACGAAAGCAGGCGCATAAAATGATTGTAAAAGTTAGAAAAGTTGGAAATTCTCATGTTTTAACTGTTCCTAAAGGAATTCCTACTTCAAATCAAGAATACGAAGTTTTTGCAGGTAGAAACGGAGCAATAACTTATTTACCCGTTACTAATAATCCTTTTCATGATAAAGAAACTTTGAAAAAGTACGGAAAATATGATGGTGATGATTCTGGTTTTGTAGATGCCGAGGTTGATGATGACGAACTTAAATAAGACATCTTATATACCAGAAAGACAAGATATCGTGTGGATTAATTTTAAACCAAGTGTTAAAGAAGAGATGAGAGGACGTCATCCAGCGGTAGTTTTAAGCACGGCAATTTATTCAGAATTGACCGGATTAGTACTTGTGTGTCCAATTACACGTGGAACGAATAATAGACTTAAAGATTTTTTCATTTCTGTGGGTAATTTGAAGAGTATTGAGGGATATATTAATCCGCTGCAATTTTATACATTCTCTTTTAGAGGAAGAAACATAGAATTTACGGGTGATATATTAGACGATAGTACTTTTGCCTTGGTGCAACGGCGAGTAAAACAAATCATAGAGTGATGAAAAAAGACGGCCATCAAGCCGCCTTTTTCACGTATTAATTTTAAGCACAAAAAAAGCACCGACTACTCGCAGTGCCATTTTCATATTATGGGTGGCCAGGGGATCGAACCCTGGACCCACGGATTAAGAGTCCGTTGCTCTGCCAGCTGAGCTAGCCACCCAAATTTTTTTCATCAGCTCTCGTGCTGACAGTTAAATATATTACCAGTTAGAATAGGTTTTGACAACCCCTTTTTTTGAAAAAAATAAAAAAGACAAGTTTCTCATTTCCAAAAGGAATGAAATTTTTAAAAAACAAAAAAGAGATAAGGTTAAAACCTCAATGTCATTAAGTTAAGACATTGACAAATTGAATCTAATCTCTGTAGAACCGAATCATTATGATTTGGTTCTTTTTTTGCATAAAATAAAGGCGAAAAGAACCTACCTTTTCGCCCTCTGATTAAATTATTAAACCTTCAAAATTATTGCCAGAAAGCTGGTGTTAATTATGAAAGCCCTCCATAAAAATATTTTAGATCGTCTTGATCAAATTATCAATGATACTGGAAAGCATATTCATGATTTTATCGATGATCCTCATGCCTTCACTAGGAAGCGGTCTTTAGATGCAGCTACAGTCATTAAAACTACTATTAATATGCAAGGAAAAGATTTGACCAGTGAGTTGTTTAGAGCTTTTGGCCAAAAAGCTATTAAAAATAACGATAAAGTAGTCAGTACTTGCGCTTATGTCCAACGAAAAGGTCAGCTTTCACCCGCATGAAAAAAGATCATTCAAATGCGATAAATCGCAAATGAATGATCTTAAAAATTGAGTCGATAATTTGTCAATGTCTTAACTTAATGACATTGCTTGCAGGAGTAAGGCTCTTTTTTTCATGCACACCTTTACCCCCTCTTTTTTTCATGCACACCTTTACCCCCTCTTTTTTTACCTACTCGTGGGAAAATAATTTTCCTTCGTAATACCGTCGCGAATTGTAACGGTATTCCTGTTCTCTTTGAGATCAACTTTTCCGAACTTCTATTCCCGTTCTACATGACTATTTCAACTTCCGCTAATGCTATTTGTAAAGGTTGAACTCTTACCCTGAAGCAGGGTAGAGGTTCTGTCCAATTTTGGACATATCTTTTAACTGCGCAATTTTAGGGATGCACCCAATAATGAAGACTTACTTCTTGATAGTGATTTTTTTAAGAAGCTTAATCTTGGAACTGATATCTTCATCTTGAAGCTGTCTGCTGACGTAATCATCTAAGGCTTTGTTCACCAACTCATTGACACTTGTTCCATAAATGGTGGCAAGTGTCTTTAAGTAATCATCAGTCTTACTTTTGATTAAAATGGTGCGGTGCTTGTCTTTGGTTGCGTTTTGAGATGAACGTTGTGCGGTTGAGTTCGTTTCTTTAGTTCTGCGATTGCCTGCTTTGGTGATAGGCTTCTTGCTTTGAACTGTATTCAATAAACTGTCTGCGGGTGATACTTGTTCTAATGATCCTACTTTAATTTCTTTAGTCATACTTATTTCTCCTTAGTTAAAAATTCATTTATGAATGCTTCAATATCTTCCGTAACTTTACCCCGCGGTTCGTATTCAAAAATTGATTGAAAATTGTTTTGGGCTTCCTTCACCGCGATGGCTTCTCTTATTTTTGATTCAAAAACGGTTGTATGAAGTTCTAATGCCATCTCTTCCAATGCTGAAGTTATGGCTTTGGTGAACACTGTTCTTGAGTTATATCTGCCTGCGTTGGTACTACTACAGATTGAGATGCGGTTAGTGCGTTCAATACTGCCATATTCAATGAAGGTGGTGTATCAATCACTACATAATCATAAGTACCCATTAAATCCTTCATGTTGTCTTCCAAAATAAATTGCGGATCTAACTTTCCTGTTAACAATACGTCAAGTTGAGCTAATTCTGGACTGGCGGGAGCAAGATCAATATCATCGTTAACCTTCACAATAATATCCTTTAAGCTAATCTTTTCAGTTAAAACTTGAAAAGTAGTTTCATCTTGCCGATAAGGAACATGGAATGAAAAGCTAGCATCTGCTTGTTGGTCAAGATCAATTAATAAGACCTTTTTTCCTTTGCGTGCTAATCCATAGGTTAAATATAAGGCGGTTGACGTTTTTCCAGTTCCACCCTTTTGATTGGTTATAGTCACAACTTTCATGATTTACTCCTAACTAAAAATAGCCTTGTCAACTTGACTGGATGCGGGGTTCTTGCTTGCATCAATGTTGTGCGCATAGATTTCTGTTGTTTGCATATTCTTGTGTCTTAGCAATTCCTGCGTCTGCTGAAGCGTTGCTCCCTTAAGAAGGCTAAGAGTTGCCGCGGTGTGTCGTGTTGAGTGAGCCGTTAGCTTTGGGCTGTTAAACCCTGCCGATATAAATGCGTGCTTCACTATGCCACTAATTGAGCGCGTGGTTAATCTCTTCCCTGCGTTGTTATTACTGGTACTGGCGAATAATGGTTGCTTCAGGTCTGATGCCTTACGTTCGCTGAGATACGCTCTTAAAGCTTCTTCAACATGTTCTGGCATTCTCACCACCGCATCTTTTTCAATATGACCCTTACCTTGAACATAGAGGACGGTTGCATCCCCACTGGTGCGGATATCTTCAATATTAGCCCTGCTTACTTCAATAGTTCTCAATCCCATTGTTAGCATCAAGGCAAGCATTGCATAATTCCATTTACCAATAAGTGTGGATTGGTCGATATCTTGAAGCACCTTCTTAGCTTGTTTGCTTGTAAGATAATCCTTCTTGAAGTTCTTACCAATCTTTGCGCCTTTTACATATCGCGCAATATTAGGATATAATTGTTCTTCTTCAGTCCACTCAAAGAAGCGTTTAACCGCGACTATATAATTCTGGATTGTGGTCGGTTTCTTGCCACTTGCCTTTAAAAATTTTCTGTACTGTCTTACAGTGTCGGGATCTGGATGCGTGATTCCTTTTTCCTTCATGTAGATAAACCACTGCTTCAAAGATGTTCGATAAGTCCTAACTGTATTAGGCGAACCATCAATAAATATGACAAACTTATCAAAAAGATCATCCAAGTTGCTATGCTGAAAATCCAACTGCTTTGAGCCTATTGAGGTTACCAGTTCACCGCTTATTTTTCTTATTGGTTTTATTTCTACCATCCTAACATTCACCTACTTTGTTACTATGCTAGCTTATTACATTGTTATCTTGCTATATTGCTATACTAGCATTGTATTCTTGTAGTATCAGATTGCTTCAGTATCGTGGTTAAATCAATGGAAGACGGCCTGCACGTTTACGACAACCCAGTCGGCGCCATGACCAACAACCCGCCATTCCCGATCATGAAGTTTGCCTTGAACGACTACTACGCCCTGTCATGTCAGCCCACTGCTTGGACCACAAGTTTGCTGACGGCGTTGAATTGACTGAATACTCCCGCGGTATGAGCAGCTTAGGCCTGCCAGGCGACCTGTCCAGCAAGTCCCGCTTCGTCCGCTGCGTCTTCACCAAGTAGTACAACAGCCTCTGCGACAAGGATGAAATCAGCTCAGTCAACCAGTTCTTCAAGATCCTGGGCTCAGTTGAACAAGTCAAGGGCCTGTGTGAAGTTACCCCGGGTGAATACGAGTACACTATCTACTCATCCTGCATGAACCAGAAAAAGGGGATCTACTACTACACCACTTATGGCAACCCGGAGGTTCACGCCGTTGACATGCACAAGACTGACCTGGACGGCAAGGAACTGACCAGCTACAAGCTGCAAAAGGACCTGCAATTCCACTTCGATAACTAGTACAATAACAGAAATTAGCCAATACACAGCAAAACCAGTCCACTGTAATCAGTGAACTGGTTTTCTTTTGCCATTTTTGCTTTATTTGTTAGTACCATCTGCTCCTACTGGCAGGGCCGGGAAAATAACCGTGAAGGTTGACCCCTTGCCTAATTCGCTTTCCAGGCGGATGGTCCCGTGGCACTGCTGAACAGCATGCTTGACAATGGACAGGCCCAGACCAGTGCCCCCGGTCTTGCGGCTGTGGCTCTTGTCCACCCGGTAGAAGCGTTCAAAAATCCGGTTCCGGGCTTCCTGGGGAATCCCAATCCCAGTGTCTGCTACCTGCAGGATCGCCTGGCCCCGGTGCTCCTTGACCGTAATCTTGGTCTTGCCCTTTTCCTTGTTGTAGCGGATGCTGTTGTCAATCAAGTTGTAGGCAATTTCATAAACCAGGCGGAAGTTGGCCAGGATCATGGTGTCTGACAAATTGGTCTCCAGCTTGATTCCATGCCGGTCAGCCGAACCCTGCAAGGCTTCCAAGGCCTCAGTCACCGGACTCTTCAAGTTCAGCTTGATTTCTTCAAAGCGCTGGTTTTCATCCAAGTGGGACAAACGGATGATATCGTCAATCAAGGTCAAAAGCTGGGCGGAAGATTCATGGATCTTCTTGTAAAAGCCATCCCGGTCTTCGTCTTTGACCAGGTGGTTTTCCAAAAGCTCAGCTGACCCCATGATGGACTGCAGAGGCGTCTTAAGTTCATGCGACACATTGGCCGTGAATTCCCGCCGGACCTGCTCTTCATGGTATTCTTCCGTCACGTCAACCACCAAGATCGAAGTCCCCTTCAAAATCTTGCGGCTGGTAATCGGGCTGGCACTGATTTGAATATTGCGGCCGTTTCTTTCCACAATCCCCTCAGTATGAGCCAAGCGGCTGTTTTTATCGATGATTTCCTTAACATCGTCTGGCAAGGGGTCAGTGTCATGCAGGCCTAAAAGTGAAACTACAGCCGGGTTAGACAAAAGAATCCGGTCATCCAGGTCAATCAAGATCAAGCCTTCTTGCATGGCATCTGTTACCGTCTTTAATTCCTTTTCCCGGTGGTGCAGCTGCTCCATTTGGTCAGCGATCTGCTTGTTCTGGCTGTCCAGCCTGGTCAAGAGCGGCTTGATTTCATCATAAGCCTTGCTTTCCAGGGGCTTGTCCAAGTCCATTTCATTCAGCGGCTTGACGATCGTTTGCGAGAGCGTCTTGGCCAGGAACCAGGACACTAAAACCGCAAAAATCATGATCAGCAAAAGCGGCGACAAGAGCCTGAGCAGCATTCGCCAGAAGGAGTTTCTGGTGATCGCGACGCGGATGACCCCGCCGTTATTGAGCCGTTCAGCGTAGTACATGGTCACGGTCGACAAGGTCGTGCTGTAGCGCTCGCTGGTCCCCGTCCCCTTCTTCATGGCTTCGGCGACTTCCTCGCGGCGGGCATGGTTGTCCATCTTTTTGGGATTCTCTTCATTGTCGTAGAGAACCTTGCCCTTGGAATTGATCCAAGTAATCCGGTAGTTCTCCCCTTTTAAGTTCTTGAGGTACTTCTTGCCGCTGGTATTTACCCCGCTGGCCGCCAGGTCAGCCTGGGAAGCCAGGGCAGACATTTCTGTATGGTCGAAGTCAATGCTCAAGACAATCGTGCTTAAGAGTACGGCAAAGAAGAGAACCAGAGAAGTCAGTAAAAAACTTGCCCGAAATATCTTCTTAAGCATTAGTCTGCTTCATGGTAGCGATAACCGACCCCGCGCAGCGTTTCGATATACTTACCAGCCTCACCCAACTTCTGTCTCAAGGTTCTCACGTGAACGTCTACCGTGCGCGTTTCCACGTAAAAACCAGTCTCCCAGATCTGATCCATGATTTCTTCCCGGGAAAATACAGTTCCCGGATGAGTAATCAAGAGCTTTAGGAGTCCGTATTCTTTCAAAGTCAAATCGACCTGACGGCCGTTTTCGAAAACTTCATGGCGCTTTAAGAGAATCTTGATCCCGTCTTTTTCGATCTTGTCCTCCTTTTTGCGGTTGGTCCGGCGCAAAACAGCCTTGACCCGGGAAACCATTTCCATCATCCCAAATGGCTTGGTTAAGTAGTCATCCGCCCCGGAATCCAGGTTCTTGACCTTGTCATATTCTGCCGTCTTAGCACTGGCGATAATCACCGGCAAGTCCTCGGTCGCGGAAGTATACTTGAGCTGGTGGAGAATTTCGCTGCCGTCTTCATCAGGCAGCATCAAGTCCAAAATCACTAAATCCGGCCGGTTATTGTCCAGGACCTTGAAAAAAGAATGTCCGTCTTCAAAGCCGCGGACCTTGAAGTTCATTGCTTCCAGCGTGTACATTTCGATTTTGCGGATGCTTTCGTCGTCTTCCACGCACCAAATTTCAGTCATAAAAAATCCCCTTAGCCTTTCTTAAACTTAATTATAGTTTACGACCATAATCATTTACAAGAGTGTTAAGGGGTATTTCATGGGATTATCTGCCAGTCTTGCCGGTAGTTACAAATAAGGACCATTTAGCAATATTGACGGCGTGATCGCCGATTTTTTCAAAGTACTTCGCGACCATCATCAAATTGATCAAATATTCCGGATTACCATCCTTGTTAAAGTTATCGATCAAAAATGCCTTCGCTTTGCCAAAGCCTTCGTCGACCTGATCATCGCGGTCGATTACGGCTTTGGCCAGTTCTACATTCTGGTTGGCCAAAGCTGTTACCGCGTCGTTGACCATACAAGTAGCAATTTGGGACATGCTCTTCAGGTTCAGCATGTCATTTGCGTCTGAGAGGTGTTCTTTAAGGATCAGTTCGGCAATGTCCGCGCCAATTTCACCGATTCTTTCAAGGTCGTAGACCGCCTTCAAAGATGCACTGATTATCCGCAAGTCAGTGGCAACCGGCTGCTGCTCCATCAAAAGGCGCAGGCAGGTTTCTTCAATGTCACGCTCTGCCTTGTGAATCCGGTGGTGCAGGTTAATCGTGTCCTCTGCTTTATGGTAGTTGCCCGTAAACAGGGCGTCGGTTGATTCAGAAATGCTTTCCTTGCACAGCTGGCCAATTTCTTCCATTGCTTCATGCAAGTGATCCAGTTCTTTGTCAAATCTTGTTCTCATTTTTAGCCTCCTATAGCCTTAACCGAACCGGCCGGTAATGTATTTTTCAGTTCTTTCATCCTTCGGCATGGAGAAGAGCTGGTCAGTTTCACCGAATTCAACCAGGTCACCCAAGAGGAAGAAGCCAGTCTTGTCAGAGATCCGCACGGCTTGCTGCATGTTGTGCGTAACGATAACGATCGTATAGTTCTTCTTCAGTTCCAAAGCTAATTCTTCAATTTTAGAGGTTGAAATCGGGTCCAGGGCACTGGTCGGTTCGTCCATCAGCAATACTTCCGGCTTGACAGCCAGGGCCCGGGCGATGCAGAGCCTTTGCTGCTGACCGCCTGACAGGCCCAAGGCTGATTTCTTCAGCCGGTCCTTCAAGTCGTCCCAGATAGCTGCTTGCTTGAGGGAAGTCTCCACGATTTCGTCTAGTTCCTTCTTCTCAGTAATCCCGTGAATTCGCGGGCCGTAGGCAACATTGTCGTAAACGCTCATCGGGAACGGGTTTGGTCTTTGAAAGACCATGCCGACTCTTTGCCGCAGGACGGTCACATCCAGATCACCGTTATAGATGTCAGTGCCGTCCAGCTTGATCGAGCCATCAATCCGGCAGCCTTCAACCAGGTCGTTCATTCTGTTAAGTGATCGCAAAAGAGATGATTTCCCGCAGCCTGACGGGCCGATGAAGGCAGTGATTTCGTTCTTTTGGATGTGCACATTGATATCATGCAAGGCATGAAAATCACTGTAGTACAGGTTCAGCTTTTTAATTGTAATTTTGTCTTCCATCATTAATTTCCTCCGTTATTGCGCTTGCGCATTCTGTCAGAGATACGGCGCGTAACCAAAGTGAAGAGCAGGGCCAAAACGACCAGGACTGCTGATGTAAAGTTGGCAATCTGAGTGGCTGACGGGTTCAAGGCCCCTTCAGTTCTCATGGCCCAGATGTGCAGGGCCATGGTTTCACCGCTTCGGAACGGGTTCAGGGGTGAACTTGGTGAGATAACCTTCCAGAAGTTCTGCCAGTTGATGTAAGTTGACTGGCCGGAAGTATACAAAAGCGCAGCGGCTTCACCGAAGCCACGCCCAGCAGCCATGATTACCCCGGTCAAGATCTGCGGCATGGCCGCCGGAATCAAGACCTTGCGGATGGTTTCTGACTTGGTCGCGCCCAGGCTCAGGGAACCTTCCTTGTATTCCACCGGCAAGGACCGGATGGCGTTGTTGGTTTCAGTAGTTATCAGAGGAATAGAAAGAATTGAAATCGTCAAGGCACCGGCCAAGATATTCCAGGACATCCCGGTCCACATGATGAAGGCCAAGTAGCCAAACAAGCCGATAACGATAGATGGCAGGGATGACAAGGATTCGATACTGATTTCAAATATTGTCAGGAACTTGCCTTCCTTGGCATATTCAGCCAGGTAAACCCCGGCCCCGATGCCGATTGGCACTGAGACCAGTAGTGAGAGGAAAACTAAGTAAATAGTGTTGAAAAACTGGTTGAAAATCCCGTTGCCGGCTGCTCCCAAGAAGTCCCACTGGAAGCCTTTCAAGCCGTCAAAGATGATTGTCAGCATTAAGTAGAGCAGGAAGGCCAGCATAATCCAGCCGATGGCGTAGAAGATTCCCGTCATCAGCCGGTCTTTTATTTTAGCACGGCTCATATTTATTTTTCCTTCTTTCCATTGTCAAGCTTGTGAATCAATATAATCAAAACGATTGAGATGACGAAGAGCAAGAGGGCCATTGACCACAAAGCCAGATTGTATTCCCCGCCCTGGGCCGTGTTACCCATGTCAGCGGCAATTTCACTGGTCAGGGTGCTGGTTGGTGACAAGAGACTGGTCGCGAAGGACCGGGTCATACCGATAACCATGGCTACGGCTAAAGCTTCACCGATGGCCCGGGCCAGACCCAAGATCACCCCGGTCAAGATACCGCCGGAAGCGGCTGGCAAAACAACCTTGCCGATGACTTGCCAGCGGGTCGCCCCTAAACCGTAAGCCCCTTCTCTGTAGCTATTCGGGACTGACTTGATGGCGTCAGCGGCGACAGTAGTGATCGTTGGGAAAATCATGATGGCCAGAACAATTGAGGCGGCCAGGACTGAGAAACCGCCCATCTTTGGGTGGAAGGCGTTTCTGATTATAGGAACCAACTTGGTCAAGCCAAACCAGCCGTAAACAACGGATGGGATGCTGACGTAGATTTCGGTTGCCGGCCGGAAGAACTTTTCACCGATTTTTGGTGAAATTTCCGTCATGAAAACGGCTGAGCCGATCGCGAACGGCAGGCAGATGAGCAAACCCAGCAAGCAGGTTTCCAGGGAACCAACGATGTAAATGGCAGCCCCAACTTTTCCCCCGAACATGCCGGTCTTGTCAAGCGGTGCCCAGTCACTGGTAAACAGGAACTCCCAAACGCTGTGGTGCGCCTTAAGGAAGGTCTGGCTGCCTTGGTAGAGCAGGAAGGCCCCCATCAAAAGGGTCAAAGCAACGATCAAGAGGCCGCAGGCGATGTAGACCGCGCGCCAGCGCTTGTCTTTGGCAATTGCTTTTTGAACTACTTTGTCCATAATGCTTTATTTCTCCTTCTTACTTATTAGCATGGGTGGCTTTAGCGGCAGCCAGCAGTTTGGAGGCTACGCCGTAGCCCATGGCTTCGATCTTCTTGCTATATTCCTTGCTGAGCATCTGCTGCAAGAATGCCTTGGCAGCACCCTTTGGCTGCCCCTTAGTGTACATGTGCTCATAGCTCCAAACTGTATACTTGCCATTATAGACATTCTTCAGGGTTGGCTTAACACCGTTGATTGACACGATGCCGACTTGCGGGTCACCAGTCAAGTAGGACAGGGAAACGTAGCCGATTGAGCCGGAAACACTTTGGATCATTTGAACCAAAGTACCTGAGTTGTCAGTTTCCAGAGACTGGTTTGACTGGCTAGCGTGCTTCTTCAAAGCGTATTGCTCAAAAGTTGCCCGGGTACCTGATGAAGATGGTCTGGAAACCAGGACGATCTGGCAGTCATTGCCGCCAACCTGCTTCCAGTTGGTCACCTTGCCGGTGAAAACTTTGATCAACTGTTCAGTGGTCAGGCTCTTGACCCCAGCATCCTTGTTGATGATCGGGGCGATGGCGGTAATGGCCACTTGGTGGTCAACTAGCTTGCTGGCTGACTTCTTGTCTAGCTTTTCATCCGCGAACAAGTCTGAGTCCCCGATGTCGATGGTGCCGTCAGAAACCTGCTTCAGGCCTTGGCCTGACCCACCTCCGTTAGTGTTGATGACACTGTCCGGGTTCTTGTCCATGAAAGTCTTGGCCGCGCTCTGCGCTAAAGGCAGAAGGGCAGATGACCCGGCGATGTTAACTGTCCCGGAAACTCCCTTGGTATCGGCTACGCAGCTGCCGATGACGCAGCCGGTGACGATTGCCAGCAAAACAAGTGCAACGATGGTGACTTTGTTTTTTTTGCGTGACATGTTAATTCCTCCTTGAATTCTTACTGATTCAACCTTAATGGAGGAAAGTTAAATGCATTCAGTGATGATTGTTAAATCAATGTAAAATGCTTAATTTTGTTTAAGCCAAGCCGCTTTCTTAACAGAATTACAAAGTTTTCGCAAGGCTCCCCTTTACTTTTTCAGTTTATTTTGCTTAATTTATCCGTTTTTTACATTTGTAAAATATAGAGCTTTCACTCTTTGCACCTTTTACATATCGCGCAATATTAGGATATAATTGTTCTTCTTCAGTCCACTCAAAGAAGCGTTTAACCGCCACAACGTAATTTGGAATTGTGGTTGGTTTCTTGCCACTTGCCTTTAAAAATTCTCTGTACTGTCTTACAGTGTCGGGATCTGGATGCGTGATTCCTTTTTCCTTCATGTAGATAAACCACTGCTTCAAAGATGTTCGATAAGTCCTAACCGTATTAGGCGAACCATCAATAAATATGACAAACTTATCAAAAAGATCATCCAAGTTGCTATGCTGAAAATCCAACTGCTTTGAGCTTATCGAGGTTACCAGTTCACCGCTTATTTTTCTTATTGGTTTTATTTCTACCATCCTAACATTCACCTACTTTGTTACTATGCTAGCTTATTACATTGTTATCTTGCTATATTGTTATACTAGCATTGTATTCTTGTAGTATCAGATTACTTCAGCATAATATTACATTTTTGTCCCCTAATATGACTTCAAAAACGGGCTTCTAAGCTTAATATACTTGTTATATGTTCAATTATCCATAATTGTTAAAAAAGCTCTGAAAAGCGAATTTATCATGCATTATGGACTTGCACCGCTCCTTATGCTGAATACCTTCCAATGTTGTTGGGTAGGGGGATGCAGCACCAATATCAACCAAATAAAAAGGGGCTAGCTCTGAAGCTAACCTCATTCATTAAACATTAAAAGTAAATTTATAAATAAGTCATACTTGGGTTTTTATCGCTATGGTTTGCGTTTAAACACGTGAAATTGTGCTTTATATTAATACCATGCATCTGCAAATATTGACCAAGCAGAGCTTTTTATCTGTCCTGCGATCTATTATTATTGTTTTGGATATTCATTTTATGTATACCTCCATTTTTATAAATTGATTGAGTGGTAACTGGTCAGAGTTGCTGCTCTTTTTATTTTGCCAATAAGGTGGTAGAAGCTGTACTTCGTACTAACAATATTAACGAACATACTTAGAATATAGGGTTACGGGCAATGTCATTAAGTTAAGGAATTGACTTTTTTACCTAAAATTGACTTGATTAGTGGGCGTTTATTTACTTTGAAAGTCTATCCTAAAACTTGACAGGAGGGATTAATTTGAGCGAAGAGAATCAAAAGAAGCTGTTTGGCATCTCAGCGATTATTTGCATTATTTTATTAACGATTGCCTATTTTGGTGATTTAGCCATCAGCAATACCTTAATTAATTATCACAGCTGGGTAGGGACGTTTTGTCAGACTTTTGGCGAGTTTCCGGTTTATCTTATTTTTGCCTTATGTGGACAGATTACGATGACTTATGCCTGGAAAGGCGACTGTGAAAAGCTGCTGGCAGGACCGTTGTTTGTTGGCGGGCTTGCACTGTCGCTTTGGCAGAGCAAGAAGTATGTCAATGAATTCTTGGGCTATCTGTATTCGGCACAAACTAACCTTAAAAACGGTAAGGCGATAGCAATGGCCAACAGCGACTCAGTAAAGGGCGGTTATGCAGGCTCAATGATTATAATGGTCTGGCTGCTGTTTTTCGTTATATTTACGCTGTTGGTACAATGGTGGCTGAAAAACAAAACGACTAAACAGCTGACTCGCTATATGAAAATTGCGATTTTGGCGTCATTGACGGTTTGGTTTGCATTGGAAGTTAATCTGACCTTAAAAGACCTGTGGGGACGCTATCGCCCATATGAACTCACGAGCGGCAATCATGAATTTACCAATTGGCTGACGATCAATGGCGTTAATGGGCATAAGTCAATTCCATCCGGGCATGCGATGGCGGCAACGTTATGCATCGTTTTTTCATGGTTCGTTTCCAACAATAAGCGTAAGATCTTTTTCATTGGTGGCATCGTTTATGGTGTCGTGATCGCTATAAGTCGAGTAATCGTGGGCGCACATTTCCTTTCGGACGTTACGTTCTCGTTTTTCCTGACCGCACTGATCATCTTTATCATGAATGGTCTTGGTAAAAAGCTAATTGAAGATTTTTAAAAATCAGGGCTGTGACCATCGAAAGGTGACCACAGCTTTTATTTATGTGTTAAAAGTCATGAGAATACGCCACCTTTGATAAAATTTCTAATCAAAGATAGCGTAAAACGGTTTCAAAAATTAAGCAAAAAAAACACTCGTCAAATTCTGATGAGTGTTCTAAAACGTTCTCCGTTCAGAGTCAATGTCTTAACTTAATGACATTGGTTAAAACATTATCCCTTGCAGTTATGGGTGGCCAGGGGATCGAACCCTGGACCCACGGATTAAGAGTCCGTTGCTCTGCCAGCTGAGCTAGCCACCCATATATTGAATCAATCAACAGATACTATTATGCAATTAATCAAATAAAAATGCAAGACTTTTTTAAAATTTTCTTTGATTTTTTTGGCTAATGTTACAAAATTCAGTATAATGTAAGAGCAAAGGAGGCATTCTCGATGCCAAAAAAAATTCTCGTCGTCGACGATGAAAAGCCTATTTCCGATATTATCAAATTTAATTTAACTAAGGAAGGCTTTGACGTCGACACTGCCTATGATGGCGAAGAAGCTGTTAAAAAAGTTGACGAATACGACCCAGATCTAATGATCTTGGATTTAATGTTGCCAAAAAAGGATGGACTAGAGGTTGCTCGTGAAGTCCGTCAAACGCATGATATGCCAATTATTATGGTAACTGCAAAAGATACTGAAATCGATAAAGTTTTAGGACTCGAAATGGGTGCGGATGATTACGTAACTAAACCATTTTCTAACCGTGAATTAGTTGCTCGGGTTAAGGCTAACTTACGTCGCCGTGATATTGTTAAAAAAGCAGAAGCTGCAAATCAAGAAGAACCCGATAAGAATATTAAGATCGGTAATTTGGTTATCATGCCTGATGCCTATATCGTAGAAAAGAATGGTAAGAAGATTGAACTTACACATCGTGAATTTGAACTTCTTTACTATTTAGCTCAACATATGGGCCAAGTTATGACACGTGAACATTTATTACAAACTGTTTGGGGTTATGACTACTTTGGTGATGTACGTACTGTTGATGTAACTGTTCACCGTTTGAGAGAAAAGATTGAGGATAACCCAATTCAACCTCAAATTTTGGTTACTCGTCGTGGTGTCGGCTACTATGTAAAACAGCCAAGTGAAGGATAATAAAGAAAGCCACAAAACTGGAAAAGTAAGTGGCTTTCTTTTTGTATTTTTTAGATGTTGAATAAATAATGAAAAAACTCAGAAAAAAACTAAACACTACATTTAATTCAATTAATACTAAATTAGCAATTGTATTTATGCTGATGTTGCTTGCAACTATTGAAGTTATTGGTGCTTATTTTACTAGACAGCTCGAACAAACTAGCATTAAAAACTTTCAATCATCTATTCAAATTCAAACTATTGTAAGTAATCAGTTAGCCAATCAATTAGCTAGTGATAATAAAAATGCTAATGATCGCTTAAATCAGATTGTTAATGATTATAACAACGATGCAATTAGTGAAATTATTGTAGTTGATAATAAGGATACGATCCGTGCTGTATCTAACTTAAATGATAAAAGTAAGATTGGGCAAAGAATTAATAATACGGATGTCAAACAAGTAATTTCAACGGGGCATCAGATCAATAAAGTGATTGATGATCATGGAAATTATATGATCCAGATTTCTCCACTAACGAGTGGAAATGGTTCTAATAATAATGTAGGGGCGATCTATGTCAAAGCAAGCATGCAGGATGTCTTTAATAACTTACGACAAATTTCTCTTACTTTCTTAATTGCTTCCTTAATTGCAGCTTTACTTGGAGCATTTTTGGCACTAGTTATTTCCCGTGCAATTACGCAACCAATTGAAGAAATGCAAAGACAAGCGTTACATATTGCTGACGGAGATTATTCAAGCCAGGTAAAAATTTACTCTAACGATGAATTAGGACAGTTAGGAAAAGCATTCAATACACTTTCAGTTCGTATTGAACGGTCGCAAGAAGAATCAGACAGTGAACGCCGTAGATTAGACAGCGTACTTTCCCATATGAGCGACGGAGTGCTAGCAACCGATCGTCATGGTAATGTTAGTGTAGTAAATCATATGGCTCTTACCTTTTTGAATGCTAAAGAAGAAGATGTAATCAATAAGCCAATTGCGGAAGTATTAGGATTAAAAGATACTTCGTCTCAGGATCTTATTTCAAGTCAGAAAGAGATTGTGATTACTCTTGATGAAGGTACGCGTGATGAAATGATTTTGCATGCTAGCTTTTCTTTAATAAAACGTGTAACAGGATTTGTTTCTGGTAGCGTATGTGTTCTGCATGATGTAACGGAACAACAAAAGAATGAAAATTCACAGCGCCAATTCGTTTCTAATGTATCTCATGAACTTAGAACGCCATTAACGAGTCTACAGGCATATATTGAAGCGTTAAATGAAGGGGCATGGAAGGATCCAGAAATTGCACCAAAATTCTTGGAAGTAACGCAACAAGAAACTGGTCGAATGATTCGCATGATTAACGATTTACTTAGTCTTTCAAGAATGGATCGTGGCGTTTCAAAGATGGATTTAGAATTTGTTAATTTAAACGATTTTGTTAACCACATTCTTAATCGTTTTGATATGATCGTTAAAACGGATAAGAATAAAGATCATAAAAAGAAATATACTATTAAACGCGAATTAGGAAATCAAGCTCTTTGGGTAGAAATTGATACTGATATGATGATGCAGGTAATCGATAATATTATGAATAATGCGATTAAGTATTCACCAGACGGTGGTGTAATCACTGTTAGATTAACGCAAAATCAGAATCATGTTATTTTGAGTATTTCTGATCAAGGATTGGGTATTCCAAGAAATGACTTAGCTAAGATCTTTGATCGATTCTATCGTGTAGATAAGGCTCGTTCACGTGCACAAGGTGGTACAGGATTAGGATTGGCAATTGCCAAAGAAATTGTAGAAGCTCACCACGGCCGTATTTGGGCTGATAGTAGCGAAGGTAAAGGTTCGACATTTTATATTTCCTTACCTTATGAACCAATGACAGAGGAGGATGACTGGGATGAGATTTAAATTCAAATTTGGTGAATTTTTCTTAGGTTTAGGAACTTTTCTTGTCATAGCTCTTTCGATAGTTCTATGGATTTTCATTATGACAAGCGATCAGCGTTTTAGTAATATTGGACAGAATCAAAACAACACATCTAAGCAAGAAGCGAGAAATCATAGTGCCAAGTCTCTTTATGATTTGTTTATTCCTACTACAGCGTATGGTTTTTCTGATGGTAAACTTTGCCAATTATATGATTCTAACAATAATTTAACTCTTGAGTTTACTAAGGAGATAAAAAAGGCAAAGGCAGCTAATAAAATTAAAAAAATTGTTAACTCAAGGGATGCATATGAAAATTATTTAAATAGTCCAGAATATGTTCAACTTGTTTATCCTGATGAAATCACATTTTCTTTGTTTAATCATTTGAATAATAAAACTGCTGATAATCGTGAATTTAATCGATTCTTTGTCTCTAAATCTAATCATTGGATTTATTTAGGTAATGATCAAACCAGTGAAATTTATCGTATAAAAATTCGAGGTGCTAATTTTAATAAGCTGCGTAAATATGCCAAAGATGCTAAAAGCAAGAATCCTGTTCGTTTCGTTCGATTAAAAGAAGGATACTCACCTTTTTACAGTAGAGAAACTGAGGGGAGAGTTTATAGTTACTTGGTTAACCATCAATCATATTCATATTTTGTTTCACGGCTACTTGGTACGTCTGGCGTAACTAGTAAAACAAATAAGAATGGTCAAACGATATATTCACTTAACTATTACACTAGATTAAGAGTGCCAGACCAAAAATCAGGTGAACATAATTACTTATATACTCATTTTGAGAAAAATAAGATTCCAAATGCGACGAATCGTTTGCTTGATAGTGTCTATTATGTTCATCAACTAGGATTAACTGAGCAAGATTTGCGTTTCTTTGATGCCGATGGTACTAATGTCAGTTATTTGAACTATATTGAAGGAATTCCCGTATTTTTAAACCAGCATGACTTACAAATAAGAACTACTTTTTCAACAGATTCAATCAATGTAGCATTTAATAGTATTAACTTTCAAATTCCTATCCCATTCGATGGGCAAACTCAAGCACTTAAGCCGACTGATGATGTGGTTGAGGAATTGTCTGCTCATGGATTAAGCGAAGGTGATATTCAAAGAATCGTTGTTGGGTTCAGAATGGAAAAAGATATTAGTCATCATAGTTTAATTAACTTAATTCCAACTTATTATGTAAAAGCCTATGATGAGTGGAAGAGTGTCAGTGAATGGAAAAAGCAAGACTTAGCTACTTATCGTAAATTTAATAAATCTAATAGTAGTGAAGGGGTGAGATAATTGGATTATAAACGAATTGAATGGTTGTTTTTTATTGTTTTCTTATTAATCGATATATATTTAGGAATAGAGATTCTACGTTCACCCGTTAACCTAAGTAATGCAGATACTTCTTCAAGAAGCGTAACTAGTATTCGTTCAGAAATGAAATCTGATAATATTGATCTACCAAACAAAATTTCGAGCACACCATCTTCTGGTTATTATTTAGCTACTAAAAATAAAGATTTTATTTCAGGTAAAGTAAGCACGTTAACTAACGTAGATGCTAGTTATTCTAAGGCAGATAATGCATTATACGCTACACCTAAAGTGACTACTTTGATCAGTAAAAAGCCTGATGAGGCGTTGAAACAATTGAACAAATTTAAAAATGATTCCAAAAACGTCCCATATGGTAAAGAGTTTAAATATGAGCCAGATATGTCTAGTGATGATAATTATGTTTTCGTACAGACTTCAGATTTTGGTGAAATTTATGCTAATTCTGCTCAGCTGACCATTGCAGTTAAAGATAATCAAATCATCAACTATACTGAAACTTATATGGGAAAAGCTAGCCCGGTAAGAGAGTTACAATCAACGATTAGTGCATGGCGTGCAATTCGAGCTATGTATACTAATCGTGAATTAACTAATAATTCCAGAGTAACGCGAATCAAATTGGGATATTCAAAATTAACTGAGGTTCGAGGCAGTACTATTTTGCTTCCAACTTGGTTAGTTTGGGTAGAAAATAAGACTACTAAGAATATTACGCTAAAGAGAGTTAATGCATACACAGCACAAATGCTGCAGTCGAGTACTTATAACGTAGAAAAGTAGGGGAAAACTTTGAAAATTTCTGTTTTAGCAAGTGGCTCAACTGGTAATACAAGTTTAATTATGACAGGCCAGCATAAGATCCTAATGGATGCTGGCCTTTCTGGTAAAAAGACTAAGCAATTACTAGATGAAGTTGGTATAGATATTAATGAGATTGATATGTCTTTTTTGAGTCATGATCATACAGATCATAGTGGAGGCTTAGGTGTTTTAATGCGGCGATATCCTAAAATCGATGCATTTGCTAACAGTGGAACGTGGCAATATTTACTTGATACCCATAAGATCGGAAAATTACCTGCAGAACAAATGAATGTGATTGAGCCTGGGCAAACTAAAACTTTTGGAGATTTAGATGTTACTGCATTTGCTACTAGCCATGATGCAGCTGAACCTCAGTATTATGTGTTTACTAGTGGGGGCAAAAGAGCAGCATTTTTAACTGATACTGGCTATGTTTCTGAGACAGTTGAGGGTACAATTGAGGATGCAGACGCCTATATGATGGAATTCAATTATGATACGATGATGCTTAGAGATGGCCCTTATTCTTGGTCATTAAAGCAGCGAATTTTGTCAGATTTGGGGCATTTGTCTAATGAGGATGCAGCTCAGGCATTGGTTGATGTTGTTACACCAAAAACAAAACATATTTTTTTGGCACATCGCAGTCAACATAATAATACAGAATATTTGGCTCGTGAAACGGCAAAAGAGATGCTGATTGATGGGGAGGCAAATATTAACGATGATTTAAAAATCATTGATACAGAGCCGAATCACCCAACAAAATTAATTGAAATTTAGCAGTTTTAGCACCTTTTGTTCATATAATTTTCAAATTTTATCTGTATGATATTAGGTAATATGAGGGGAGAGTTAAGTATGGTAGAAAATCAAAATAATAATCAACGACCAAGAAAAAATAGTAATGCAAAGATCATCACTACTGCAGCTATTGTAGGTGTAGTTGGTGGTCTGATCGGCGGTGGCGTTTCATATTATGCAGCTGATCAAATGAATAACGCTACTGATACTACTACGGCACAAACTAGTGTATCTTCAAATAGTAGTAAGGTATCCAAAAAAAGTGCTAAAACCAGTGGTACGATGACTACTGCTTATAATGATATAAAAGGGGCTGTAGTGTCCGTTATTAACTTAAAGAGACAATCATCCTCAAGTAGCGCTAACTCTCTTTACAGCAGCTTATTTGGGGATGATAGCGATGGTTCTTCAGGTAAGAGCGGCAAGCTTGAGACTTACAGTGAAGGCTCCGGTGTAGTTTATATGAAGTCAAATGGTAAAGGCTATATTGTAACTAATAATCACGTTATCTCAGGCAGTGATGCAGTTCAAGTGCAACTTGCTAATGGCAAGACTGTTAGTGCAAAGGTTGTTGGAAAAGATAGTACTACTGACTTAGCTGTTTTATCAATTGACGCTAAGTACGTAACACAAACAGCCGAATTTGGCGATTCTAAGAGTCTTCAAGCTGGTCAAACTGTAATTGCTGTAGGTTCACCACTTGGTAGTGAATATGCTTCTACGGTAACGCAAGGTATTATATCAGCACCGGCTAGAACTATCTCAACTTCATCTGGTAATCAGCAAACAGTTATTCAAACAGATGCAGCCATTAACCCAGGTAACTCAGGTGGTGCATTGGTTAACTCAGCTGGTCAAGTTATAGGTATTAATTCTATGAAGCTTGCTCAATCAAGTGATGGTACTTCTGTAGAAGGTATGGGATTTGCTATTCCTTCAAATGAAGTTGTAACTATCGTAAATGAATTGGTTAAGAAAGGTAAGATTACTCGTCCACAACTTGGTGTAAGAGTAGTTGCTCTTGAAGGTATTCCTGAAGCATACAGAAGTCGCTTAAAGATTAAGTCAAACCTTAAGAGTGGTATCTATGTTGCTTCAATTAATAAGAATAGTTCAGCTGCAAATGCAGGCATGAAGAGCGGTGATGTCATTACTAAGGTAGATGGCAAGAAGGTTGATGATGTAGCATCACTACACAGTATCCTTTACAGTCACAAGGTTGGTGACACTGTGAACATAACTGTTAATAGAAATGGTAGAGATGTCAACTTAAAGGTAAAACTTGAAGGTAATTAATAAGTTTATTAGATAAAGAAAAAGGCTAGGTTACGAAATATAAACGTAATTTAGCCTTTTTGCTAACAATTATTGTGTGTAACAAAATATTATTCGTATTTTGAAAATGTCAAATAAGATTAAGGGTGTACTTATCCTGTGGATAACTCTGTGGATTGTGTATAACTTAAGGATTATAGATATATTCTATTAAATGATATTATTGTAAAAAATCACCGGTATTTTGTGAAAATTATTTGCTAAAACAAATGTTCAAGCAAGTATATCAAGGATAAATAGTGAAAGTTTGTGAAAAATCGCTTTCACAAATAGTCAAAATATAAAAGAAATACAAAAAAATTTTCAAAAAAGTATAAATACAATTTGTGGTAGGGAATAAATATAAATACCACAAAATATAGATTGACTCTTGAGAGATTGTGGAAAAACAACATAGAATTTTTGGGAAACAATGTTAAAATAGACCATTATGAATATAAAAATTGTTTGTGTTGGAAAATTAAAAGAAAAATATTTTAAAGATGCGATTGCGGAATATCAAAAGCGTTTAAGCCGTTTTGCTAAAGTTACAATCGTTCAAGTACCTGATGAAAAAGCACCTGAGAAGTTTAGTGAAGCTGAAGATGAAAAGGTAAAAGAGATTGAGGGACAACGAATCCTGAGTAAGATTAAAGATAAAGAATATGTCTACGTAACTGCGATTAAAGGAAAGCAAAGAAGTAGCGAAGAATTTGCAAAAGAAATTCAAGATTTGGGTACTTATGGACATTCCGACATTACTTTTGTCATCGGAGGAAGTCTGGGAACAAGCGATGCAGTTAATAAACGTGCAGATGACTTGATCAGCTTTGGTAAATTGACTATGCCACACCAATTGATGCGTGTAGTGTTGATTGAGCAGATCTATCGTGCGTTCATGATTAATTCGGGTAGTCCATATCATAAGTAGTAAAAAAGCGTCTCTGAGAAATCCAATGTCATTAAGTTAAGACATTGACAAATTAATGGCTTATTTTTTAAGATCATTCATTTGCGATTATATCGTATTTGAATGATCTTTTTTCATGCTAAATAAGCCTTAATTTTGTTTCGAAATTAGGCTACACGATACATAAATGAAACCGAAGATTTATCTCTTAAATTTCGTTTGTCTTTACGGCCCGGTCTGATAGGTATAGTATATCGGCTTATTCTAACTAATATTCCTGCAAAGTTTGTATTACTTGAAGAAATTTTGTATCGTTTTTGAATAATTGAACAGGCTATTTTGAAATTAATCATGTAGTGATATTTACAGTGATGCTGTGGTATATATGCTTGTGCAGTAATTAGGCTGACTGCATTGAACATAGTCATATGAGCATACAATTCCATTTTAATAAAACGATCTTGTTTAGAGTGAAACTGCACGCTGCCTAAATCATATTTTAGTTTTCTAAAAGAACTTTCAATACCCCAACGCAAATGATATAGTTCTTTCATCCGCTCTAGCGGGAATTCATGCCGATCAAGATTGGTTACTAGGACTTCCCATTCTTCTTTATTAGTATCAGGATCATTTATTCTAACCTTGCAGGCTTTAAACTTTACATTGCAAAAATCTTCAAAATCCCAACGATTATCGTGAGTACTCTTGGCAAACTTCTTTTTATAATGACGCTTAGGGTGCCATACTAAATGAAGGTTTTCAGTCTTATGGTGAAGAGTATAGTAATGATTTGAAATAGTTATCCGGCAAGATACGTCATCATCACACAGCTTGTCTGGCAGATTTTTGATTTCTTTGATACCGCTTTGACCAGTCTTGGTACGGATTACATAATAACAATTTTTTAGTCGATTACAATTTTCTATCATATTGAAGCCGTCATAGCCACGATCCATCATAACGATATACGGTTGCGAACAAGTTAGGCGTCTAAGCATTTCTAATGCGGCACCACGCTCGTCCATTTGCGATTTTGGTTGGAAAATACAGTCTTGATATGTATTATTCAAAAGATCATACATTGCATTAACGTGTATTTGACAGTATGGTTTGCCTTTATAAAAGTCGACAATATTTTCACTTTTAGGATTCCAAACTTGATTAAAGTCAGAACCGTCAAAAGCAAAAAGACGGTATTTATGATCAAGATGAGCTTTAGCAGGCAGCTGCTGGGTAAAAGAGTGAAATATATGTTCAAAACACTTAGGTGACAGTTTAGATTTTTGCTGGACATAAGCTGAGACGGATACGTGGTCATTACCAGCAGGACTGTCGTCATCGAAAGCATCATCCATTTCTTTAGTAAGGCAGTTACCTTGCATATTAATGGTCGTTTTAATTGTAGTAAAAGCATCAAGCTTACGTTTGCGAGTGAATGCATGAGGATTTTTGATGTAATCATGAATATGCTCAGCAGTATCATTGATTATATTATCTAAGCGCTTTAAAATATTGGTATGGACGTTCATAGCAATACTGCCTCTTTTCCGTGTAGTGTGGTATTGAAGATGTTCCAGAATTATATTATTGCATGGAGAGAAAGGCTTAGCCTTTCTCTTTTTATTTTAGAAAGAAAAAAGACCGAATCAAAATGATTCGATCTTTAAAAGCCATCCCCAATGTCAATGTCTTAACTTAATGACATTGGAGAAATCAGAGGCGTTTTTCATTAGTCATTGGCATCAAGCCATTTCTTAAGCATAGCAATATATTTGTCAGTTTTTTGCACGAAGGACATATGACTACAATTTTCGAATAGTTTCCATTGACTGCCAGCAATATGATCATGCATTGTCTTAGCAACATATGGAGTACACAAATCATCGGTTCCACTCGTAATCAGAGTTGGAACTTTTATTTTACTCAATTGATCAGTGTATTCATAATCATGTAAATTACCTTCAGGCGTATATTCATTAGGCCCCCAGGCAGTTTCGTAAGCAACCGTGCCGCCTTTTTTCTCACGCATGACGCATTCTGGCCATTTCTTCTTCATATCAATTGCATGTTGATTCATAAAGTGTTCGTTAGCCTTAAAATAGTCAGGCTCCGTAAATGTATCCGTTAATTCAGCACGATGAATTGCAGCTTGTTCTTCAATTGGTAAGTACTTGATCATGCGGTGCAATTCTTTTGACCATAGTGAGGCTGATGAAAGGGTACTTGATAAAATCAAACTTTGAATGCCCTCTGGGTGATAATCACACATATAAATGATAGCGAGCATTCCGCCCCAGCTTTGGCCTAACAAATGAATTTTACGCAAAGCTAGATGTTCACGTAGTGTGTTTAATTCTTTCACCCAAGTTTCTTTTGTGTAAAGTTCAGGATGATCGTCGGGGATGCTACTATTGCCGCAACCTAATTGGTCATACATAATAATGCGGCGATCATCGATTTTGGCTAATTTGTCCAACACTTCAAAATAATTATGAGTTGAGCCAGGGCCACCATGAAGCAAAACTAGTGGCGATTTTTCGCTTCTTCTACCAACAATACGATAGTGAGTTTCATAGCCCATAAAAGGCATTTTTCCTTCAATGATTTCCATTTTTTACCTACTTAAAACAAAATAATGAGATATTCACTAAAATTAATAATGTAAAAAAGACAATCCAATCTTTTGTCGTCAATGGAATTTTAACTATTGTAGATCTTTTTTGATTTTCAACATAGCCGTGTGATTCCATGCCTTGAGCTAGATTGTCTGCCGAATTTAAAGCAACTAAGATCGCCTTGAAATAAAGGACTGGTGACCAAAAACTAAGGTACATCCCGCGCATCATCGCCGATGTGCGAATTTGTTTAACTGCCATCTTCATTTTAGGAATAATATTGACTGCTGCTAAAACGCTATAAGCAAATTTACTGGGTAAGTGCAGGTTTTGCTCAAGTGAGCGGGCGAATTCTGTCGCAGTAGTATTGCGTGCTACGCTGGCGATAGTAAATGTATAGACGTAAACACGCGTTGATAAGTTCCACGCATAATATGGATCAGGTTCGGGTGAAAACCAATACAGAGTCGCAAAAATTGTAAAGGCAGCAATGAAAGGCAAGATTATCAGTAAAATTAGCTCTTTAATTTTTATTCTAGTAATCAATAAATAAGTTAAAGAGAAAGCAATAACAATTAAATTGGTAACTAAACTTGCCTTTAAAGATATTTCCAAGGAAATAATAAACGCTAGAATAAATTTTAAACTTGGATTCATATTTACCTCTCTACATATTTAAGCTGCTGTTGGTCAAAAACAAGGCGATAAGGACAAAATTTTGCTAATGTGTCTATCTGATGGCTAATGATCAAAAACGTCTGATTAAGCTGTTTTTGGCTTTCTCGCATTAATGTTAGCACTAGGTAGATTGATTGTTGATCAAGACCACTGAGTGGTTCATCGATTAAAAGAACGTTGTGCTTAGTCATTAGCATAAGTAAGATTTGTAACTTTTTTTGCTGTCCGCCTGATAGAGTGTAAACGACTTGATCTAAATGGTCGGCTAGTCCTAGTTTAGTTAACCATTCATCAATTTTTTCATCAGTAAAAAAGCTATTACGATCTTTTTTACTGAGCTCGATTTCATCTTTTACGCTAACCATTAAAAATTGATCACTGGCTTTTTGAAAAATCTGAGCAACATGCATCAGATATTTTCGAGGTCGCAGTTTGGCGATTTCTTGATCATAATATGTGAAGCTGCCACTATAAGGAATCATTTGCGTCATTGCCTTGAACAAAGAGGTTTTCCCCACGCCGTTTGGTCCAGTAATTAGAGTGGCTTTTGGATAAATAAAAAGTTCTGTTTGATTAAGTAAACGTTTATTTTGAAAAATTTGTGTATTTTTCAATTTAAAAACAGGTTCGCCCTGAGGTAATGAAAAAGAATAATGATGATCGTGTTCTTTTTTATTTTCTATAAATAATTTTTCTTTTTCACTAACAGATAATTCTTTGATTATTTTATTTTCAAATATAAAGACATAGTCACAGACATCATCATACCCTTTCAATACGTGATCACTCAAAATAATTGTTTTACCAGATTTAGCAAGTAGTGCTAGTTTATCAATTAAAAAACCGCGCGTTTCAGGATCGCAGCTGGCAAAAGGCTCATCTAATAAAAAAACATCGACATCCATTGCAAGTAGTACTGCTAAGGCAACTCGTTGCTGCTGTCCGCCAGACATTGTATTGATCTTTTGATCTAATAAGTCAGCAATTTGAGTGAACTCTACTGCCTTATTTAACTTAACTTGAAACTGATCAGGAGTAGTTTGCAAATTCTCCAGGGCAAAGATAATTTCTTCACGTGGGGTAGCCATGGTGAATTGTTCTGCTGCGTTTTGAAACATCATTGCAGCCTGTTGCTGGTGTAAGTTTATGGATCCTGTCATTTTTCCTGCATATTTGGGATAGAGGCCAGCAATGATTTTTAACAGAGTAGACTTGCCGCATCCTGTTGGTCCGATTAAAAGTGAAAATCCAGCTGGAATTTCAGTATTAAGCTGATAAATAATGGGATCTTTTTCATAAGAAAAAGTAAGTGTATTAATTGTTATTGTCATAAGTTGATTTTATAAACTCCTGATAATGCTATCTATAAGTTTTTTCAATACGAATAAGCCGTTTTATACAATAATAGTTATTGTTTTGTTTTATAATATACTTATAAAACTATTATAATCGATTTAATTTTAGGAAGGTGGACATATGGTAGCTGTTGCTTTGGATCAATATCTGGCTAGTGTATTGAAATCTAGTGCATCAGATAAGAATGAAATCAAGCTAGAAGCCGGAAATCCAGATTTTGATCTATTTACTATCTACCTTGAAAATCATAATACTGGAATTCATCGTTATCGGATAGATGTTTCTACAATACTGTATGTTGCAAAAGATACTGTGACAATTAAGAGCGGTGAAAAAGTTATCAATATGAGAACTGGAAATGTTCTCTTACTTACTGAAGGATGTAAGTATGAAGTATCCGGACAAAATGATGATACGGTACTAGCTAAGTTGAAATTTACTCCTGGTTTTGAATATCGTCAATATTTTAATGATTTTAGCTATAAAGGAAATCGTGAAAATAAGATAATTGAACAAATTTCGGATAGTCTTGAAAATGAACATGTTTTGTGGTTAAAAAATAATCAAATTACTAGTGCTTCTCAGGTAATGCAACACATTATTGGAGGCTATTTAGACGATGAATTATTTGCGAAGGCGTTGATTCAAGCTGAATTAACTGCAATGTTAATTATTTCAATTAGAACACAGAGAATGGCAACGCCAACTAATCTAGATAAGACTAAATTTGAAAAGAAGTCTTTGGATAATTATATTGATAATCACTTCGCGGATATCTCACTGGCTGATGCTGCAAAATATTTTGGTTTTAATCCAAATTATTTCTCTAATATGGTGAAGGCAAAGACTGGTAAAAGCTTTGTAGATCATGTTGGTGAAAGAAGAATGCAAGAAGCACGCGAATTATTAGCACAACCTGATATTTCATTAAAAGAAATTATTAGCCGAGTAGGTTATTCGAGTAAGTCGTTCTTTTATAAAAAGTTTAACCAATATTACAATATGACTCCTGCAGCAATGCGCGAAGAATTATTCAGACAAGCAAATATCAATTTGAGATAAAAAAATAAGAATCTGGAACAATCAAGATTCTGATTTTTTACATGTGTTCTAATCGTTTGATTCTATCTTCTGTCGGTGGATGTGTATCAAATAAGTGAGATAGACCGTGATTGTGAAATGGGTTCTCAATATATAACCCGGCACTACTACGATCTGCTTGATGCATAGGCTGACTGCCTTCAATCTTTCTTAATGCGGAGATTAAGCCTTGTGGATTACGGGTTAATTCAACAGAAGAAGCATCAGCTAAATATTCTCGATTACGTGATAGGGCCATTTGTGCGAGGGATGCAGAAATAGGACCTAAAATTAATACAAAGACAATAGCGATGACTTTAAAAATCATTTCAAATGCATTGGTGTCTCGATCTTCATCGTCTCGACGATTACCACCGAAAAACCAAATATAGCGAGAAGCTATTCCAGAAATAAAGGAAATAACACCCACCAAAACTACACCGATTGTTGATAATAAAATATCGTAATTACGTACGTGTGATAATTCATGCCCCAGAACGCCTTCAAGCTCTTCTCGATTCATTAATTCAAGAATTCCTTGCGTTACGGCAACAGCGCTATGTTCAGGATCCCGCCCCGTTGCAAAAGCATTCGGACTAGGATCAGGAATAATAAAAACGCGTGGCATTGGTACACGAGCTACCATTGCCATATCTTCTACAATATGCCACAATTCAGGGTTATCAGCTTCTTGGATTTCCTGAGCATGATTGAGACTCATAATCATGTTAGCTGGGTTTTGCCACATAATTAATAGATAAATTAAGCTACCAGCTAATGCAATGATTATTCCCGTCCATGGACTATTGCTAAAAAGATAGCCCAGTCCAGCACCAACTAAGGTCAAGATTACCACAAAAAGAACCATAATTAGCGCAGTTTTACGCTTGTTACGGGCAATTTGTTGGTACAACATATCTAGCCCCTCCTAATTAAAATTTAACTTTAGGTACATTCTTTTCTTCTGCAGGAGTTTCCAAGTAGTTAACCTTAGTAAAGCCGTGAATTTTAGCAATTAAGTTTGAAGGGAAAGTTAATAATTTTTGATCGTATGTAGCAACTGATGAGTTATAAAGCTGACGAGAATAAGCAATTTTATTTTCAGTATTAGTCAATTCCTCTTGAAGTTTTAAGAAGTTTTGATTTGCTTTAAGGTCAGGGTATGCTTCTGCTAAAGCAAAGATAGACTTCAAGGAATCGGTAAGCTGATTAGATAGCTTCATTGCTTCTTCGTGATTACCTTGTGGAACTTGAGTTAATTCATCTCTAAGTTTAACTATATTCTCAAAAGTAGATTTTTCGTGTTGTGCATAACCTTTGGTAGTTTCAACTAAGTTAGGAATTAAATCATTACGTCGTTTTAATTGAACGTCAATTTGGCTCCATGCTTCGTCTACATATACACGAGATCTTTGTAAACCGTTATAAGTAGTGATATAGATAGCTGCTATTAAAACAATGATAATTAAAATTATCCAAAGTAATGGTGACATGATAGAACCCTCCATAAAAAGTATTTATATAATTTTATAATTTTTATTGATCTAAAGCCTAAACATTAGCAGTCCTAAACCAACTAAGGTCAAAATGATTAACCCAGCAAATTGCATGATAGTCCATTGAATAAAGAACTTTTTACGACTTACGCTACCATGTTGATTAAATGTTTTAAGCACTAACATATTGGCCATTGAACCAATGGCAGAACCAAAACCACCAATATTTGAACCCAAAAACAACGCTTGAGCATAATTAGTAAACTTACCAACCAAAATAGTTGATGGCACGTTGCTCATTACCTGACTTGATATAATTGAAGCAAAGTAAGTTGATATTTTTGAGTGTACAGTCATATGAATTAAGTTGACTATGGTAGGAATTTGTTGGATATCACTGATAAAAATGAAGAATCCAGTGAAAGTTAACAAAAGTGCGTAGTCAATTTTAAGCATAATTCGTGGATTAATTGCAAGAGCTAATACAACAGATGCAAGCATTGGCCAGATAATATCAATGGCTCTGAAAACACCGAAGAAGAAGAAAACAAATACTGCAGTTGTAATAATAGTTGGACGCCAGCTGATTCTAATTGGTTCGGTTTTTTGAGTAGGAATTTCCTTTTTAGGAATAAGTAGGAAAACCATCCCCATAATAATTAATGATGCTACCAAGTAAGGTACAGACCAATGGAAAAAGACCAGTGGACTAACATCAAAACGGCTAACTAAGAAAATATTGTGCGGATTCCCCCATGGTGTAAATGCGGCACCAATATTTGCTCCCATACCAATCAACGTGACTGGTAATATTTGTGGTAACTTATAACGTTTAGCAATATTTAAATAAAGTGGAATTAAAGTTAATACAGTAATGTCATTACCCAAGAACATTCCGGCAATAACTGCAAGAAGCGAGAATAGCATATTCAGCTTACGAGTATTATCTGCAATACTTGTAAGTTTGTACGCTAAAACATCCAGAACGTGCAAATAAGCATAAATCTGGATAAGTGTTAGCATCGCAGCAACAGACCATAATGTATGAAAGTTAATGTCTGCTAACCGCGGTCTAGCAAAAAAAAGACTAACTACTGTAATTAAAACTGTAATCTGTAAAATTCTATCTTTAGCAATATTCTTTAAGACGGTCATAAAAGGTCCCCCTTACGTATTACAATCGCCTAAAAACCCTATGTACCATTTTGAGCCTTTTTAATGTTGCTTGCAATGATTAATTTTAAAAAATTAAAGATAGACAATGTTTTTGAGCATATTTTTAGTGAAAAGCAGGTTATGATGCTATATTAAAGTAAATGTATAGATCGAAATGAGGGATTGAATATGACAGAAAAAACAATTTCAATCAATATTAAACCAGACGCAAAAGAGGTTATTGAAAAAAATAATCCGGATAATAAAATATTATTGCTTGCCTTGAATGATGGATCAAATAAGTATTCAAAGCTAGGCGGAACATGTACAATTGGTGCGAATTTTCAATTTGTCGTTCTTGATGAAAAAGATCCAAAATATGATATTAAAGTAGATAATAATGTTGGTTTTGACTTATGGACATCATCTGATGAATTAAGCTTTTTTGAAGATGGATTAGTAGTTAATGCTAGAAATTCCACATTGAGTTTATCTGACAATAGTGGCATCCTTGATGGTGCGGTATCGGTTGAACAGTATGTACCGCAAAAATTGACCAAAAAAGAAATGCAAGAAGGCAAGACTTGCTAATCGGTATTAATGAACATATTTAAAAAAACAAAAAATCTTTCAGCGGAATTTAAACAAAATTGGTTTCAATATTTAATCTTGTTTACGAGTATTAGTATTTTAAACCAATTTATCTTTATTCCGCTGTTTCGCTATATTACTACGTTTGTATTGCAAGCAGGTGCGATTCCATTTATATCGTATTCTAATTTAGTGATTATATTGTCTGAGCATCCGTTTGTAGTTTTCTTTTTACTAATAGAATTGGCGTTGCTTTTATTCGTTATTTACAGTCAATTTGCTTTAATTATTTTATTTATAAAAAATAATTTTGCGGTGAAAGCCAGTATTAGTGAGTTTTGGCAATGTTTACGACATTTTAGACTAGGATCACTACTGCTGCTGGCAATATATTTCTTATTGGTGATTCCTTTTGCTAATGTTGTTTTTAGAACGCCACTTTTAGCTAAAATAAAAATTCCCCAATTTATTATTGACTACATGACTAGGAGTGGGATTTTATTAGCTATCTTAATTATTTTTTATCTTGTAATTTTTGTGCTTGCATTTCGCTTTTTATTGACTTTACCGATTATGGTGATTTATAAAACTACAACTAGAGAAGCGATGAAGAAAAGTGCTTTTTTGATGAAAAAGAATTGGCGTAAAGTAATAGGATTTTTTGTTCCTTTAGGCATGCTGGCAATAGTTATTATGGCAATTAATGTTGGTGGGGCGTACCTATTGCAGCTAATTTGGGATACATTTCCTGGAAAATTAGCCTTAATAATGGCTACTATTAATCTGACACTTTTTCAGATAATTAGTGAGTTTTTCTTGATTTGGGTTAGTGCAGTTTCTTTATACTTTTTGATTAAGTTAGTGACTAAAAATAATAATGAAATAAAAGAGAAAGTCACGAATAATAAAATAATCTTGATTACAATTATTTCTATATGGAGTTTGGCAATAACTGGAAATATTATTGAGAATGTCTTTTATTTAGCTGGCTTGGATGATCATGTGCCTGTCACTATTTCTCATAGAGGTGTAAATGATAAAAATGGTGTACAAAATACGATAGAATCATTGAAAAAAACTGCCAAATTAAAACCGGATTATGTAGAAATTGATGTTCATGAAACTAAAGATAATCAGTTTGTAATCATGCATGATGAGAATTTAAAAAAATTAACTGGGGAGGATAAAAGACCTAAAGAATTAACTTTGAACAAGTTAACTAAATTAATTGCAAAAGAAGATGGGTACAAAGGAAAAGTAGTAAGTCTAAGTCAATACATGCAAGCTGCACAAAAACTAAAGCAAAAATTGTTAATTGAAATAAAGACCACACCCAATGATTCGAATGAATTTTTGATAAAGTTTAATAAAAAATATGGTCATGAAATTTTGAAAAATCATTATCAATTACAGTCGCTTGATTATCGAGTAGTTACTAAAATGCAGCAACTTAATCCTAAAATTGAGACTTTGTATATCCAACCATATAATTTGATTTATCCACAGAGTGTGGCTGATGGTTATTCAATGGAGTATTCAACTTTAAGTTCTGATTTTATTTGGCAAGCGCATCTGCAAAACCATGTTGTTTATGCATGGACCGTCAACAATAAATCAGAAATGAAAAAGATGATGTATGAACACGTTGATGGGATTATTACGGATAATATTTCTATGCTTAATACGGCAATTAAGGAATTTCAGTCTCGTCAAAGTTATGCTAATCGTATCTTAAATTATATGATGGCTTTTCCTATACTTGATTAAAAAAATTGATCATGGTAAACTATACTAGATTTTCGAAAATCTGAAAGGAAGTATAGTACTATGCGTAAAGGTGAAAATTACAACACTGGTTGTGAACCAAACCAAAGACCTAAAAACAAGAGAAATGCTAAGAAGCGTGTTGCTCACGTAGCAGCAGTTGTTGCATTTCTTAACAAGGCCAAAAGACGAAAACAAGTAGTCTGAAATAAAAACGATAAAGGCGGATCAATTGTGATCCGCTTTTTTTCTTACCATAATTTGGAGTAAAATTGACTTAAGAAGCATTTAGCCAAAAGGAGCAGTGGTAAAGTGAAATTTCAATGCAGTGCATGCGGATTGCGCATCAATTCAAGACACTTTAAACAAGCGGGGTTAATGAATCCACAATTGACCAGCATTTGTGATATCTGTATTCAAAGTGGAAAAGAACCAGCGGACTTTGCCAATACGGCGGTTGCTATCTTTGCCCAAGGACTGCTCTATACTTTTATTGGCAAAAATGAAACAGCAGAAGATGATGAAGAGTCCGCTTTTTTGGTGACCAAAAAAGATCAGCGAAAACGTTATGAGGCCTTTATCCAAGATTACGATGGAAATGAGTTGGCCCAACAGCAGCTTAAAAGAACCGAGTTTAATCAAGCAATAATTGACAGTGAAACAGGAAAAAGCGACTTTCTTCCCAGCCTTGAATTAACCTTTGCCGAAAACCTTGAAAAAATGGGCTTGAGTGTTGATTTTAAACTTAATGAAGTCGACTATATTGATCGTGAGCGTATTCGGGCCAAGTACCATTACCTCTGCCAATACTGTGGCCGAAGGGGACGCAGTGTTGATCATAAGGATCCCGTTTCACTTTCACACAATAATGACCTCGATAATTTGATTTTATCTTGTCAGGAATGCAATCGAATTAAGTCTAATATGCCTTATGAACTGTTTGTTAAGCTGAACAGCCAGATTCCCCAAGTCAACCAGAAACTGGTGAAGTATGAAAATGCGTTGGCAACACTTAAAGGAGAGTTTGAACAAAAAAGACGTGAATTAGCGGCAAAAATGCATCTTAAGGGTGTGGTCAATGATCCAGAACTAAATCAGATGCGTAAGCAAAATAAAAAGTTGCAGGATGCAATTGATAGCCTGGATAGTGACTATAACGAGTTGCGTTCTTTACGTGAACAGCACTTTATGACAGGCTGGAAATTGGCCCAGGAAAAGGAAAAAGACGATATCATTTGATTTTAAAGGACTAAAATAAGTTGTAAGAGGAGGAATAAAATATGAAATTTCAAAAAGTAAGACGAACTAATCTACCAAAAATAGGCATTGGTGTAGCTTTGGCACTCTTAGGAATGACGAGTGGAAGCGGCCTTGTCTCGCATGTTTTTGCGGCCGCTACTGCACCTGCAGCAAATGATAAAACCGATAGCACACAACTGGCTAACACAAATACTGCTAATACTCAGCTGGGTTTTTGGACAGGTACAGATGGAGATTGCGCGTGGAAATATGATGTTCTTACTAATACATTGACTATTAGTGGTGCTAAAGGTGCACAGCTTTCCAGCACGCCTTTTACTAAAGAGCTCAGTTTGGCGGGAAATATTAAACACATCTCTTTTGAAAATCCTGTACAGCTGGCACCTGATTCAAAAGAAAAATTTGCTCAATTAAGTTCACTACAAGATATCAAAGGCTTAGACAAAGTTGATACTAGTAAAGTAACTAATATGTCAAAGCTCTTTTTAAGCGATTCGAACTTAACGGATCTTGATGTCAGCCACTTTGACACTAGCCAGGTAACTGATATGAGCCAAATGTTTTTTGGTTTAGGAGCGCCCGAACTAGATGTCAGTCACTTTGATACCAAAAATGTAGTGAACATGAACAGCATGTTTGAATCCGCAAAGGCCAACCAGTTGGATTTGAAGAATTTCAATACATCCAAAGTAACCGATATGGGAAATATGTTTAACAATACTGTTGTTAATCAATTGGACTTAGACCACTTTGATACCAGTAACGTAACTAACATGGCCAAAATGTTTGCGGATGCTAAAGTTACACAACTTAATCTTAAAAACTTTAACACGCAGAAAGTGACAGATATGAGTGGGATGTTTGCAAATGACAGCCTAACTGATTTAGACTTGAGTAATTTTGATACTCACAATGTTACTAAAATGAACGGCATGTTTGAGAAGCTTAAAAAAGTAACCAGTCTTGATTTAAGCCATTTCGACACCCAAAATGTAACAACAATGGCGTATATGTTTGCTGACGCATCTGATTTAGTAAAGGTAAATACCACTGGCTGGGATACACGTAACTTAACAGACACGCAGTATATGTTTAAAAATATGAATAGCCTAACAGATTTTGATTTGGGAAATTTGAATACCGGTAAGGTTGAGGATATGACAGGCATGTTTTCCGGCTTTAACCATCTTGATCAACTGGATTTAAGTAAATTGGACACACGCAACGTCATTTATATGGTTGGTATGTTTGAAAAAGTTGCAAACGTTAAGAAAATTGATGTTAGTCACTTTGATGTTCGCAAAGTTACGCGTACTTTCAATATGTTCAGAAACTGTATAGCTTTAGCCGAAATAAACTTGAAGGGATGGAACCCCAAGAGTTTGACGGATATGGGCAACATGTTTAGAAACGATAAAAATTTAGTTAATGTCGATTTGGGCAAAATGAACACCAAAAATCTTTACAGCACGATTGACCTATTCAGAAATGATACCAAATTGGAAACTGTAGACTTACACGGTTGGAAAACGAGTAAAGTTGTTGAAACTGCTAGAATGTTTATGGATTGTCCTAATCTAACATACGTTAACTTACGTGGATGGAAAATGTCCAAGCTGGATGATTCAACGCAAATGTTCTATCATGATAAAAAGCTGACTGGCGTGGATCTTAGTCATTTTAATATTCATAACAGTCAAATATTACTACAAGCTGGCAATCCGGAAGGTTTTGCAGTCAAGTTAGGACACTACAAGTTGCGCAAGAGTTCGGGAGTGGGCAAAGGCTTTAAGCATATTCAAGCTGTTGGCAAAGGAACAATTAGAAAACCTAAGGGCAAAAAGTATACTGCAAAGCAGCTACAAAAACTTTATAGTTATTCTGCCAAGAAGAGTCCTAAAGAAACCTACGTCATGTATAATGGCAAAAAACCGCAACTGCCAAAATCATTTCATTTTTAATTTTTAGCAAAATAAAAGGATTAGCTCATTTCTGAACTAATCCTTTTTAGTTTGTCTTTCTAGCAAACTTTAACTGAAATCTTCGAAGTATAAAGTTTTTATCTGTGTTTTAGTGGTTTCTAATAGCCAAAGTGCTTCATCTACCTGTGCCAATGTTGCTTTAGTTGATCTTAAAACAACAGCTGCGTTGACTAAAGCATAGTCATAACCAAGTGCAAGCCCAGCATGGCGGCTACTGCCAGTATCATTTTGCTGCTCAGAATCAAAGGCTTTCTGTAGCTGTGCTTTATCGTTGTCAGTTGCTATTTTTTGTTTCTGTTCAGCTTCTAATGGAGTATTTAAAGGCGAAAGTTTTATACCGTCATAAAAGTTCACATCGCTAGCTTTGACGAAACTGTTAACGGAAATTATTTTTTCAGTCGTAGATAAACTATTCTCATTGGTCTTTTCATCATCTGTAGGACTGCTTAATTGCGTTCCATCATTATTGTTGAGGTCTTTTCTGTTAAAGCTGCGGCTTAGAAGATGGTAATACAATTCAGCTTTGTTTTCAGCCTTATTCCAAATATAGAATAAGCCATCAACATTGAAAGCAGACAGCTCTGCAGTATTAAAACTAACCCCAATAGGATTACCTGTGACATCATACAGCTTAACATTTGTAGAAGCCTTTGATTTAACGAAACTACAGACTTGAGCAAGGTAATCGGAAGTAGGTAAGTAGTTTCTCAAACTGATATAATTTTCATATATGTATTCGTTAGGATGATCATGCAGGCGGAAAATATAGCCTTCAAAATCTTCGGCCCAAGGCTTAACAGCTAAATCAACTTTTATTTTCTGTCCCTTTTTTAAAATACGTTTTGTTTTCTGATTTTTGATAGTTTGGGTTGCTGTCGTTTCTAAGACTGTGGCTGTTGTGACACCATTATAAATTAGGGGGTAACCATCAAGACTTGTCACATTATTGGCTTTGATATAATGGTTTTGTCCGATTGCATAATAATTTTTGCCCTTAATTTTAGTGAGTGGAAGATAGAAATAATGCTCATTGCCATCTGATTTATAATACTTACTATAATAGTATTTTGGCTTGGATTTGGCCTCTTTAACTGCGCCTTGATACGTAACAATGGCTCGTTTAGGTAAAGTATAACCGCTCTTATTACCGGCTTTAGTGTATACGGCTGATTTTTGATTTAAAACCAATTTGCCTTTTTTGCTGTTTTTACCGTTGACTTCTTTGATATCAGCCATACTAATGTAGCAATCACTACCAATATTATAGAATTTTTGACCATTAATTATTTTGGTGCCGTAGTATTGCATAACATCTGCATTAAATTCTGGAATGTACTTGTAGCCATTGATATCATCGTCAGCATAAGGTAGATATTTGTTCTTATTTTTAATTTTATGACCATATTTATTTTAGAGATGGGCATCGTAGATTAACGTGATTTTCCCCTTTGCGGCCACTTTACTGCTTTTAGCAGCGTCATCTATTTGCGTTTGGCTAAAATTTGTTAGAAATGGTGTGGTAACTAAAATCAAAGCAGTCATAGCCAATTCAATCTTTTTTGTTAGTTTCATGATTTATCTCCTTACTAATCCTTTCTATTAAATTTATTATAACTTAATATAGAGGTAGAATAATACCTGTCTTACAGTAAAAGAATAACAGTCTGGCAAAGTTTAACTTAAGTTTTAAATTATTAATTAGTTTTGAATAAAATACCCTTATAATTAGAGTAAGAGAAAAGAGGCGTCAAGATGAAATTACCCAATTTAGTCAAAAAGACAGGGATAGGCATTGCAGCAATGGCATTAGGTTTAGTCGTAACGGTGCAAACCAATTTAACTGTAGCTGCTGCAACAGAAGCTCCTACTGTTGTCCCAATTAGTGCGACTGACTTGCCATCTGATGCCGGTCTTTGGACTGGCACTGATGGTGGCTGCACATGGAAATATGACATTATTAGCAGAACCCTGCGGATTAGTGGTCCGCAAAAGAGCAGTCAATTATCAAGCACACCGTTTTTAGAGCAGTTTAACTGGTCTGGCAATATTGAGCATATTGTATTTGAAACGCCGGTTAAAATGGCTCCGAATTCGGCAGAAAAGTTTGCCGGTCTTGAGCATTTGGAGGATATTACGGGCCTCGATAAAGTTGATACTAGTCAGGTGACAAATATGTCTTTGCTTTTTGTCAATGACAAAGCCCTAACTAAAGCTGATGTGAGTCACTTTGATACCAGTCAAGTGACTAGCATGGAACGAATGTTTGACAACACGGCATTAACAGAAGTAGATTTGAGCAGTTTTAATACAAGTAAAGTCACAAATATGAGTGGTATGTTTAGAAACAGCCTGATGAAACATCTTAATCTGAAAAGTTTTGATACCAGCCAAGTGACCGATATGGGAGAGATGTTTGCGGATAGCGAGGTGGTAGAACTTGATCTAGCTAATTTTGATACCAGTAATGTCACTAACATGGCTGGTATGTTTGCTGAAGTAAAAGTTCCTGAACTAAATCTTAAGCACTTTAACACTAGTAAAGTTAAAAATATGTCTAGAATGTTTTTCAGTACCGAAAATCTGTCAAGTCTTGATCTGAGTAGTTTTGATATCAGTCAAGTGACTGATATGGAGAGAATGTTTTCGGGTAGTGCCATCAATCATCTGGATTTAGCTAATTGGAACACCAAAAACGTCACTAGCATGAAAAGTATGTTTCAAGGGTGTTCTGACTTAACTAAACTTGACTTAAGTGGCTTTAATACTGGTAATGTTACAGATATGTCGGGAATGTTTGCAAAATTCGCTCATTTAGATCAGCTAAATTTCAGTCACTTTGATACTAGTAAAGTTAAAGATATGGAAAAAATGTTCGCCCACAATCCGACTGTTGCTAGTTTGGATTTAAGTAGTTTTGATACCAGTAGCGTTACTAATATGATCTCGCTGTTTTCTGGAGACAGCTCTTTGACCAAACTCAATTTAACGGGTTGGAACACCAAGAACGTACGCTGGATGAATTCAATGTTCAGTGGCGACAGCAGTCTAAAAGACATTGACTTGAGACACTTTAATACTACCAACGTTACTGATATGCTTAGAATGTTTAAGGGCGCAAAAAGTCTTGAGCAGCTTGACCTGCATACTTGGGATACACGCCAAGTTACCAGAGTTAGCCAAATGTTTATGGACTGTGATAATCTTGTTTTTGTTGATCTGCGTGGTTGGCGGTTACCAAAAATGTATGATTCAACGGAAATGTTTGCTAATGATCAAAAGCTCGCTGGAGTTGATTTAAGTCATTTTAATATTCATAATAGTCAGATTTTGAAAAATGCTGGTAATTCAAAAGGCTTTGTTGTCAAGCTCGGGCATTACTGCTTACGTAAGAGTTCAGGAGTAGGTCAAGGATTTAAACATATTCAAGCTGTTGGCAAAGGAACAATTAGAAAACCTAAAGGCAAAAAATATATGGAAAAACAATTGCTAAAACTGTATAACCATTCGGCTAAAAAGAGTCCCAAGGAAACTTATGTCATGTATAATGGCAAAAAGGCGCAGCTGCCTAAAGAGTTCAAACTTAAATAATACAAAAAAGCTAATTCGTTTTAATTTGAAGTGACCCCCAAATTTAGGACAAATTTGGGGGTTATTTTTATGGCTAAATTATCTAAACAAGATAAAATTGAAATCTATCATCTTTGGCATGATTATCAAATCGGTTCTACTGAGTTAAGTCAGCGTTATCGGGTTGGCAAATCTAATATTAGTTACTTGTTGGCTTTGGTTGACCGTCACGGTCTAGCTATTTTAGACCAGCCTTTCACTACTTATACAAGTAATTTTAAGGAGCAGGCTCTCAAGCGAGTCATAGTTGACCATGAGTCCCTTTATCACGTATCCCTAGATTTAGGTTTAAAAAGTCGTGGCATGTTATCCAATTGGCTGCGCGAATATCGTAAAAATGGGTATAATATCGTTAATAAGCAGAGAGGACGGCCACCCTATGACCAAAAGAGAGCAGCTAATCAAACAGGAAAACCAGCGACTCAAGCAAGAAAACGAACGCCTACGCCAGCAGAACTTGAAATTGACCGTCGAGAACGAATTTGTAAAAAAATTGAGCGTCTTAGTCGACCAGCGGACCAAGAACCGCAAGCCCCGGAAATAGCCCAGGCAGTTACTCAACTAAGGCGCGAGCTTAAAGTCAGTGTAACTTTTATTCTTGATACCATTAATGCCAATCCTAATCTGCCCCATCTATCCCGTAGTAATTACTACTACACTTTAAAGAAGAAGGACAAAAATCGGGGTAATCAAGAAATAATGGCTGAAATCAGAGCTATTTATGAAGAACACAAGCACCGCTATGGCTACCGCCGTATTACTGCAGAGCTTAGGCGTCGCGGTTTATTAGTCAATCATAAAAAGGTGCAGCGCTTAATGAACAAACTGAAACTGTTTGGCATAGTCAGTAAACGCTGGCACAAATATAACAGCTATCGCGGTACTCAGGGTCCGATTAAGCCTGACCTAATTAAACGTAACTTTAGTGCGATTTATCCCAACCGCAAATGGTATTCAGATATAACTGAGTTTAAGCTCAATGGACAAAAGACCTATTTATCACCAATCATTGATGGGTGTACTCAAGAGATTATTTCCTACACTATTTCTCGTAGTCCAAATCTTAAGCAAACAATGGACATGTTAAACCAAGCTTGGCACAAATATCCAGCCTTGAATGGCTTAATCTTCCACACCGATCAGGGCTGGCAATATCAGAATTACAGATTTCAAGCATGGCTCAAAAATCATGGCATAAGCCAATCAATGTCACGCAAGGGCAATTCGCTTGATGATGGGTTAATGGAAGGCTTCTTCGGGATACTCAAACGAGAAATGTTCTATGGATTTGAAAAGCAGTTTAAGAATCTCACTGAACTTGAAGATGCAATTAGAGACTACATTGAGTATTACAATCAGAAAAGAATCAAAATCAAACTAAAAGGACTAACTCCGATTGAATATCGGAAGTTAGTCCTCAGTTAGCAGCTAAACTAATATAAAGTGTCCTAATTTTAGGGTTCACATCAATTACGAATTAGTCTTTTTGTTTATGTTAAAAAATTAATCACCCGGCGGAGTAGACATAGTTGTCAGCTGCTTTTTAGCGGTTTTAACATACCAGACAGCCTCATCTACCTGTGTGACAGTTGCCTTATCAGACCTTAACATAGCAGAAGCGTTTCTTAAGGCACAATCATAATTAGACATAAGATCATGATAAGCGCTATTTTGTGCTAGATCTTTTCCTTCATTAAAAAGTGTGAGCAGTTCCTGTTTGTCAGCTTCTGTCGCAATCTTTTGCCCATTTTCAGCCTGCGCAATTGTATTCAGGGCTTTAAGCTTTAACCCGCTGATGTATCTCACATCGTTCACCTTAATAAAGTTATTGCCATAGATTAGTGCTTGCTTTTTTGCAGGGTAAGTTGGCTCTGAATTTGGCACCGGGTTTGGTTGGTTGGCATCAATCACACTAGCGTCACTGTAATTTAAACAATGATAAAACAGTTCCGCCTTATTTTCCTCGGGTACCCAGAGATACATTAAGCCATCAACTTTCAGATTACTGTATTGTGGCTTTATAATGCGTTTACCAATTGTCTTGCCAGCTGTGTCATAAAGTTCAGCGCTGTTGTCTGTCACTGGCGTAACGTAAGTATAAACTAAGTCGCGATAGTCAATGATAGGCAAATTCTTTTTCAATTTAACATCGTTCTCATCAACATATTCATCCGGATAGTCGTGCAGTCTGTAAAGATAACCCTCAAAGCCATCATTTTGGTAAGGAATAACAGTTAAATCAAGTTTAATTTTCTGTCCTTTTTTCAGTTTACGTTTAACGGCAGAATAATTTACCGTTATGCTGGCGGTGTTCTTAAGAACAGTCGCTGACGAAACACCGTTGTAGCGAGCAATGTGACCATTAATGTAGCCGACGTTAGCTGCTTTAATGTAACTATTATGTCCTAAAGAGTAAAAATATTTTCCTTTTATTTTGTGGGTAGATACGTATTTAGGCTGGAAGTACCTTGCGACATCCTTAAGGTAGTAAAAATATTTGGGTGTTTTAGTAGCAGTCTTAGCTTTTCCTTGGTACTTAACAACTGTATTAGCTCTTAGTTTCTTTCCCGTTGTTTTGCCAGTCTTGGTGTAAATCAGTGCATCGTGTTTGATAGTCAATTTACCTTGTGTGATATTGCGCCCATTGACTTTTAAAACATTAGCACTATTAATGTAATAGTTATGCCCTAAGTAGTAAAATTTTTGTCCGTTAATTTTTTTAGTGCCGTAGTAGGGATAACTGGTTCTACTGTCATCATCATAAACTATCATTTCTGTAGTTAAATAGCCTTTGGGATCAGCGCTAAAGCCGTTAGGAATGTTATAGCTATGTGTACCCCGATTTTGCTTCAATTTTATTTTATGGCCTGACGGGTTGTAAACATAATCGCTCTCAAGCAGCGTGACTTTTCCTTTGATTTTCTGAGCTGCTTCTACTGTTTGGGGGTTAGCGGTATATGGCAAAAATAGAGTGGTGGATAGGGCCAGGGCTGTTAAGCCAATGCCAACTTTCTTGAAAAATTTCATTTTATGACCTCACAAAAAATCTCTTAAGTTAATATCATTGTACCCTAAACTGATATTTAAAATGGTTTTATTATATAAATTACCTAAACTTTTGCGTGGCTTTCAATATTTTCGCGTGATTTAGTTAGTTTTCAAATTAAGCAATAAAAATAGAGTTAAACCACTCTTATTTGGTGGACTAACTCCATTTAGCGAAGTTTAAAGTACTTAATTGAATTTTGGTTGTGTCAAGTAGCCAAATTGCCTGTTTTACTTGTGCAATCGTTGCTTTTGGAGATTGTAAAATAGAAGAAGCAATCATCAAAGCATTATTATAATTATTTACTGCACTTTGTTGCTCACACTTAACATTCTTGTTATTCTTATTTTCCTAAAATTTTCTTTGCAATTCTTGCTTATCCTTATTTGTTGCTACTTTCTGATCGTTCTCAGCATCTTTAGCAGTATTGAGAGGAGTAAGTTTAATTCCGCTTGCAAAAGTAACTTCACTAGCTTTGACGAAGCTGTTAGTATAACGCATCTTATCTTCTGTCGATTCAATTAGTTTATTGCTTTTATCAAACTCTGGTTTTTTAAGGTCAGTGCCGTCGTTATTAACAAAATAGCTTCTGTCTATTCTGTAGGTTAAAAAGTGATAAAACAGTTCTGCTTTGTTTTCGCTAGGTACCCATAAGTAATAAAGACCATCAACGGTCAAGAGGTTTTGCTCACGGTTCCTGTAACTGATACCTGTTTGAGTACCGTCAAAATTATAGAATTTAGTATTTGTCGTAGTATTAGGCCTTACATAGGTGAATGTAAGTTCATCGTAACTTGATGTTGGCAAATAGTTTCTCAATTTAATGTAACTTTGACCAACATATTCGTTAGGATAATCGTGCAGGCGATAGATATAGCCTTCAAAGTCTTCTGCCCAAGGCGCAACCGCTAAATCAACTTTGATTTTTTGACCCTTTTTTAGAACGTGCTTAGTAGAATCATTGGCTAATGTTTGAGTTGACGTCTTTTTGAGAACAGTAGCATAAGTAACGCCATTATACATAAGAGGATACCCATCTATGCTATCAACGTTATTTGCGCTAATATAACGATTTTTCCCTATTGCATAACAGTCTTTACCATTAACTGTTTCTGTCGGCAAATAATAAAAGGTTGCCTTTTGCTCAGAAACGTTAAATTTTTCAAAGTAATATTTTTGCTTGGATTGAGTTTGCTTAACCTGCCCCTGATAGTTAACGACAGATTTGACTGGTAGAGTTTCGCCTTTTAGTTTACCGGTTTTAGTATAGATTGCAGATCTGTGATTCAAAACCAGCTTACCGGTCTTAGAGCTTTTGCCGTTAACGTTATTGACATCACCGTCATTAATATATTCTCCTTGACCAATTTATAGTATTTTTGCCCATTAATCATTATTGTGCCGTAATAATCTAAGGAGTCGACATCAAAAGAGGAAACATAGCAGAAACCATTAACATCTACTTCAATTACAGAATAATTCCCGTTTTTTCTTGCTTTAAGTCTTTGACCATATTGATTATATACGGGTGCGTCATTAACTAAAGTAATTCTGTTTTTAGCTAGTTTTTGTGTTTTTGGCGCAGCTTGGACTGTTTGAACATGATTTAGACTTGGCAGCAGTGGACTAATTGTTAATACTGCTGCGGCTATACCAAGACCAATTTTCTTAAAAAATTTCATATTTTCACCTTATTATATGTGACGTTGTACCCAATATAATTATAACGTGGACTAGTTAATAAAGTTAGAGCAAACCAATGTTCTTTTATTTTTGCTAGCGGACAAATACTTGTATAATTAGGGTAAGTAAGTGTTTAGAAGTAAATAAAGAAGATGTAATAATGAAGCAAGAATCATTGTTTGCAAATAATGGTGAAAATGAGCCATTAGCTAACCGCGTACGTCCCCAAAATCTAGATCAATTTGTAGGACAGGAACAACTTTTGGGACCAGGAAAAATATTGCGGGAAATTATTGATAATAATCAAGTTTCTTCAATGATTTTTTGGGGTCCTCCGGGAGTTGGGAAAACAACTTTAGCAGAAATTATTGCTAGGCAAAGTCAGGCCAGCTTTTTCAATTTTAGTGCGGTTGATAACAGTATTACCAAGATTCGTAAAATTATGAAGCAAGCTGAGCAAGAACACGAAATGGGACAAAAGACACTAGTCTTTGTTGATGAAATCCATCGCTTTAATAAAGCACAACAAGATGCATTTTTACCCTACGTTGAGCGTGGCAGTATTACTTTGATTGGAGCTACGACTGAAAATCCTTCGTTTGAAGTCAACTCGGCTTTGCTATCACGCTGTAAAGTGTTTGTTTTAAAGCCTCTAGAAGTTGCTGACATTATTAAGTTATTGAAAAATGCGCTGGCCAATCCTAATGGTTTTGGCAAGCTGTCAGTTAAAATTAGCGACCAAGAAGTTAAAGCAATTGCCAAGTTTGCTAACGGTGATGCGAGAACAGCATTGAACACGCTGGAAATGGCGGTTTTAAACGGTCATAAAACTGGCAATACGGTCAGTGTAACTATGGATAGCTTGTCGCAGTTAATCACGCAAAAGTCAGTCTTGTATGATAAAGACGGTGAGGAGCACTACAACATCATTTCAGCGCTTCACAAGTCGATGCGTAACAGCGATGTAGATGCGGCAATTTATTGGCTGTCGCGGATGCTTGAAGGTGGAGAAGATCCACTATATATTGCTCGCAGATTGGTGCGCTTTGCCAGTGAAGATATTGGCTTGGCGGACACTAATGCATTAAATGTAGCTATCAATGTTTTTAAGGCTTGTCAATTTTTAGGGATGCCTGAATGTGATGTGCATTTGACTGAAGCAGTGATTTATCTGGCGCTTGCGCCAAAGTCAAATGCGGTTTATAAAGCTAGATTAGCTGCTGAAGATGATGTCAAAAAGACGATTGATGAACCAGTGCCATTACAGATTCGCAATGCACCAACCAAGTTAATGAAGGACCTAGGTTATGGCAAAGATTACCAACTGGCTCATTATGCTAAAGATAAGTTAACGACAATGAAAACTATGCCGCCGAGTTTAGAAGGTCATGAATATTATTTGCCAACTTCGCAAGGTCATGAAGACCGCTTTAAAAAGAGGCTGGAGCAGATTAAAGAATGGCACAGAGAAAACGATGATTAAGGCGAGGCTAAGAGGGTATATAAAAAAGGTATTAGTCTAATACCTTTTTTGTTACAGCTAATAACATTTATACTTTTAATTAGTGGATATTTATAGGTTCTTCAGTAGGTTTACCCGGAAGTTTCTTAATATTAATCAGCTTTTTCTTTAGCTTGGAATGATACAAGTAAGAGCCATTATTTGATAAAAAGACGACGCCTGACTCTTTGCCATCTGTATCTTTTAAGGTAAAAGTGCTGTTACTTACACGTTTATAAGTACCTCTTTCAAATTTTTGCCCGTCTACGTATATGGCATATTTGGGTTTCGTGCCACACGAAATTTCTACATGAGGATTTAAAGCATTTCCTGGCGTTGCAGTATTAGTAAAACCACCATAAATGGTAGGCGGTTTTCTAGTGGTATAGAGCAAAAAGCCTAATGTTACGATAAGTAAAAGTGCGAGAACGCAGGTGCTGATTTTGTAGCCGTTTTTCTTCATAAGTTTTTCTCCTGTTGATGAGGTAAAAGAAACTGGTTTAACCAGCTAATATAAAAGATGGGTTCTATTATCTATATATAATAATAGAAATAGATTTTTGTCAAACGTAATTAAGCAAGATATAGAGCCGCGATAATGTAATTAGAGGCTACATTGAGTATTACAATCAGAAAAGAATCAAAATCAAACTAAAAGGACTAACTCCGATTGAATATCGGAAGTTAGTCCTCAGTTAGCAGCTA
>SKEB01000329.1_pt1 | contig 48065 bp, 51 predicted proteins | sample 4826561 | NCBI WGS metagenome assembly SKEB01 (sample SAMN11008820, study PRJNA524170) | human gut metagenome | biome: Human fecal sample; material: Feces; isolation source: fecal sample from pouch patient p17 | host: Homo sapiens | place: Israel: Tel-Aviv | collected 2016-03-29
CGGAATAACCTTCCCCTTGCTGTCTTTCGGGCTGATTTCTCTGGCCAGACGGGAAACACTCATGCCTACGGTATGTGTGCCCGCATCACTGAAGCTGACCAGAACCGGCCAGATGGCATCGAGGAGGTGCTGTTTTTCCGGGCGGAAAGCATATTTGCGGCCGGCAAATTCTCGCTTCTGCACGTAAAAGGGGTGTCGCGACATGCGCATGCGCAGACTCTGCTCGCCAGTCACCGGGTCCTTTTTCACCAGACGGTTATAGGCATACCCGAGCTGCCCGCTCAGCGCCTTATAGCGCGCAGGACGATACCAGGTCGGATTTTCGCATTTGGGTCTGGTGGAGTGCTCACCACGACGGCGTTTCGTGCGCTTCCTTTCCGGTTCAACCAGGAAAGAAGTCGCCCTTCCCGCTTCATAGTCCTCCCAGAAACGGATTTGCTCTTCGGGCGGAAGCTGACTCCAGTGTTTTTGCGGTGTGTATCTTTCAGCCACACCATCCTGCACTTACAATGCGCAGAAGGAGTGAGCACAGAAAGAAGTCTTGAACTTTTCCGGGCATGTAACTATACTCCCCGCATAGCTGAATTGTTGGCTATACGGTTTTATGGGGCCCCGGTAATCTTCTCTTAGTCGCCAAACTTCTCGAAGATTATCGGGGTTTTTGCTTTTCTGGCTCCTGTACAACATCCACATCAGAACCAGTTCCCTGCCACCTTACGGCGTGGCCAGCCATAAAATTCCTTAAACGATCAGTAATCTAGCATCCGCAATTCAAATGTTCAAGAAAGTAACTTAGTTACCTTCTGTTCGCATCATCCATCGCAGCTTTTTCTTTCAAAATCCAGTGCTCTATCATTTCTTTTTGAGTTAAGCCCGAATCTTTACAAAGCTGTGTCAAATCATCTTTGAGTTCACTCTGGATGAAAACATTAATCGCTTTATGTGTCCCCTTTTTCCGGGAAACAGATATACGTTGTTTCTCGGCTCCGGTTAACGGATTACCTTTTCTGTAAATGCGTTTCGGTGAGGAAGTTACTGCATTTTCGATCTGCGACATCTCGCCTCCTCAATACTCAAACAGGGATCGTTTCGCAGAGGATACTACAGTTTTTTGAAATCAGCGACTTGAGAATTGTGACAATGATCTGTGTTGGCGCACAAATCATGTCTGATTACGACCGTTTAATGTGATTTTGATAATGAAATGACGAAAAAACAGAAAATATCTAAATGTGTGTACCGTCCCCGGGCGGGATCAGCGTTTTATGCCATTCATTAAATAATACCGAAAACGCCGGAAGCGGGGAAAACTTGCTTTTTCCCGTTTCCGGGGTTGGACAACTGAGCAACGCGAAGGCGTCAGTGATGTATCAGTAACTTCCGTACCACCACTCATCGTCGCTTTTTTCCAGAATAATGGTGATACTCCTGACGTCATCCGGCAGTATTTCCCTGCAGAATCTGGCCGGAAGCGTAAACGTGCCCGAAGACAGCCTTACCCCTTCTTCATATGAGTCCGTCAGTTTCAGCCTGATTTTCCGGGCTTCAGAATCAAGTTCAGCAATAATAAATTCCTGCTCCCCCCGAACGGCAACCGTCACATAACACCCGGCAGAGCCTGAATCTGTTCGCCTTATCGATAACCGGGTCTTACTTTTATATCTGTGCGGAGCTCTCTGTCTTGTCATGGAAATAAATGCCATTATTGATTTTCGACCTTTCTGTTTTTATAAATAAAATAAATATCATTTTATTTTCTTCTGGCAGTCTTACCAGATGATTTTATTCCCCTGAATTTTCATTACCCCGCGACGGACCAGTTCATCCCGGATACCTCTGGTCAGGACATCACACCATTCACCGCGCATCTGTGATTTTAAATAATTATTAAATGCCTCTTCTGTTACCGGCATATTACGAACCTCCCGCGCTGCCTGTTGAATTTTGTTTGCCCAACGGATAACGATATCCATGTCGGGTACAGCCATCTTCACTGATGACGCCTTATCCGGGGAGACGCGACGGCAGCGAATCCCGCGCGCCTGCAGTGTCCGGACAATACCGTCATATCCCTTGTCAGCGGAAACAATATGGTATTCCTTCTCCGGCCCGTAATGGCATACACACTGCCCCAGCTCCAGCACCAGATGAAAATCAACATTGTTCCGGGAGACTTCACTGACATGCCGGAGTGTGACTTTTACTGCTTCAGGGAAAGCGTTTACTGGCAGTGCCACATTATTCTGTTTCGCACCCGCAAATATAATCAACTCCGTATATATATTTAAGGCAATTTCTGTCAGATTACTGCAGTTCTCGTAATCGATAAAGGCAATCACCTGTTGCTTCTCTGATTTTCCGGTCGCCATTTTCTCTTCCTGATTAACAGACTTCACAACCAGATAAAAGAGTCATAAATAACACTTAACATCGCCTGATATTAACAACCGGGCAACGTGATGTTATTATTTTGCTCTCCTTACTGAATGCATTTGTCCCTGACAGGACAACGTTGACCGTCACATGGCGGTCTTTTTTTATTCACCTGACGCTTTCCTGTCGCAAAAACATCCCCACGGGTATTAACCATGTAATTACTGTGTGTTATCTTTCTTCCCGCAACCTCCCGGCATTAACCGGTGGTAGCTTCACAGGGTTGATGTACAGAGCATTCATTCAATGCCAGTGATACGTCATGAATGATTTTTGGCCTCCCTTGCTCAGGGGAGGTCTTTTTTTGCCGTTTTTTTCATTATTTCCGTCGCTGGCAGCGTTCAGCTCTCTGTCGGGCAAACTGCTGCCAGTCTGTACGGGGCGCCACACGGGCAGCCTGGAGCCATGCTTCAGCGGCCTCCTTCCAGAATCCCCTGAGCTCCAGACTGACGGCCCGGTTTCCGGTGCGCTGGTAACGCCAGACCTGAGCATTCCGTGAATGGTTTCTGAATCCATTCATCTGTATCTGCCCCCCTCTTTCCACTGTCAGTATTTCTGTGTTAAATAATTCAGTGGACTGGCTTCTTTTCGGGAACGGAAGCTATTTCCTTTTAAGCCTTATTGTTTGCCTCCCTTGCTTCTGAGGGAGGCCTTTTTACTGTTCATCCAGCACAGCCTGAAGTTCGGCTTTTTTCCGGTTCTGGCGACGAATTTTTGCCAGACGCTCTGCCGCATACGCTTCCTCCTCCTGAGAGATATGCTCCGTCACATACCCTTCCGTGTCATACCGGCAGGCACCGGCTTTCATTGCACCAAGATAGCGTTCTGAACGGGTAATGGCCTTCAGCGCCCGGCGCAGTTTTTTATGCGAGAGCGGGATATTCCGCTTTGATACGTCTTCCAGTAACACGTCCCGGATACCACAGGCCAGAAGCCGGGGTGTGTCACCGTCAAATAATCCCGGCCACCAGGGTTTCAGGGTGTTCACGGCCTCATCCAGCGTGGGCAGGGTCAGATAAATGGACAGCGCCTGTCTGGCCTGCGCCTTTTTAGCCGCCAGCTCTGCTTCCCGGGCCGCTTTCTCCGCCAGTTTCTGCTTTTTCACCTTCCATTTTGGTGGCGTGGTAACATTGATGATGGTTTTCCGGCTGCGGACAGGTGTTGTTCCCTCTGTTTTCCGCTTCAGTGTCAGTACCGGTCGTTTCTGTTCTGTCATTTGCGAATACCTGTCGTTATATTCTGCCGCTGGCGTTACTTCGACGCTTTTATGCCACATTTCATCACGGTATGTTAAGTCTGCGGCCCGTAAACAATGACGGCAATAATCAGCAGATGCAGGGCATAACCTTCTGCAAACCACCGGCTTATCTGCAGGCGCTTTGATGATGCAGGTACATACTCATGCACAAGACACAATACCAGCAGTGTCATGCCCATACCGGCCAGCACGGGGACTGCCCCATTTGCACCGTTCAGCCATACAACAGAGCACAGCCACAGTAAAAATAACCGCCCCTGGTACTGCTCCGGCACCTGCCAGACGGATACGGCTGCCAGCAGCATCACCAGTCCCTGCCAGCCATAACTGGCAGTACTGAACGGCAGATACAGTGCCAGCATGGTTCCGGTTATGGCACCTTTTATGACATCAGGGCGCTGCCAGAAACAGACCGCCTGCATCACCACGGCAAAGCAGAACAGAATGTTCAGTTCCCACCACTGATTTCCTGTCCCCCGAAATGCCAGCCAGAATATCGGTTGCGCCAGCACTGCCATCAGCCACAGGCGATTTACGGCAGTCTGTCGTATCTGCCGCCCCGCCAGGTTACAGCCCGCCATCAGTGCGAAAAGCGGGAATGCGCACCGCCCGGTCAGGTTAAGCCAGGGACTCCCCACATGAAATGCTGTGGCAATGTGGTCACCTGCCATCGCCAGAAACGCCACAACTTTGATAACGTCACGTTGTAATGGTGCCAGAGACAACAAAGGCAAGGCACCAGGATTCCGTACATCATCCTTACAGGAACACTCCTGGTTTTCCATCAGAGCGTCTTCTCCCTGTCAATCACCAGTTCTTTCTCCATCTGCCGCAACTGCTCCTGTGCGTTTATGCGTTTCAGGGCCGCCACTTCATGCTGAAGTAATTGCGCGTTTTCTTTCTCTTCACGGGCTGCCGCCTGTCCGGCTGCCCTGATTTCCTGTTCTGCCACCGCATTTTCTGCAGCCTGCATGGCCTCATTATCTGCCGGCAGTATGTTCCGCGCTTCATCCTGCTGCAGGGTTTCCCTGACCGCTTTTTCTGCTTCCTGGCGTACCCGCTCTTCCGGCGTCTGCAGACTGAGCAGTTCTGCGTCGGTATTCTGTGCAGCCTGTGCCGTTTTCATGGCTTCAGGTGTTATGTCTGCCTGCCCCTGCGTCAGTTTCTGAAGCAGCCAGCCCGGAAGCGGCGCGGTATCCTGTTGCAGCACAACACCACTCTCAGGGTGCTGTCGGACCAGCGCCAGTGCAGATGCCGGGTCTGATGCCGTCAGCGTTACGCCATTATGGCTCTGCTGCAGAACCACAACGCCGGCATCATCTCGCCCCAGCCATCTGCCCTGCTCATCCAGTCCCTGCATTCGCCCTTCTTCATCCATACGGATTTCCTGCAACCAGATACCCTGTTGCCTGCCGTTCCGGTCGTAAGCCGGCCAGGCCACATGCGGTGCCGGATATTTGCGGCTGCCACTGATGAAGCGGGCTTCACTGTGGTCCGGTAACCCGGTTTCCCGCAGCAACGCCCGCCCCAGCGCATTCTGATTAAGCGCCCGGGCGCTGTCCCACAGATTCTGTGCCGTTGTGGCATGAACATCCTGTTGAACGTCCAGCACATCATGCGCTGTCTTCCTGCTTTCACTGGCCGCCACGGATGCCAGCCATTTTCCGGTATCATCGGTATATACCTGCACATGCTGCTTCATCCTCGAGAGTGCCACATATGCATCACTGAGAGAGGCAAGCCGCTGGCGTGCATCAGTTGCCCCGGCCAGGGCTATCACAAAGGCCTCGCTGGCCCCCTGAGCCCGGTGTGCCGTACCGGCATAGCCGTAATCCAGATGCATATCCGACATCTCACGCCCCGGCTGAATCAGCCGGGTATTTTCACCGTTCTTCAGCGTGATATCACCATTATCTGCTATCCGGGTGACTTCCCACAGTGTCTGGGTATCCCGCCCCTGCTCCCGGTCCTGGCGGGTGAAGCGCACCAGGTCACCTTCCGACAGCCGGATTTCACGCCGGGAAAATACCGCAATATCCCGCAGGCTGCTTTCAAAAGCGGAGAGCAGATGGTCCCGGCCCTCTGCATCACGCAGCATCACCACACCGTTTGCTGTATCAGGGCTGTGAATGGTGTAATACTGCTGATTTATCAGCGCCACACCGCCATTATGCTGCGCCAGTCCTGCCACGGATTTCAGGGCTTCCGTCTGCGTTTTCTCCCTGACCAGCACCGTTACCGGAAGTTCATGCTCTCCGGTTTTTCCTGTCTCATGCAGACGGTCATGAATGCCAGCATTTATGGCCATTGCATCGGCGTTTGTCTGGGTGACAATCAGCGTCTGACGCCGGGCCTCTGCGGTGCGCCCGGTGTAATCATCCACGATGGCAGATATCACCCTGTCTCCCTGCGTTTCTCTCTGTTCGCGGGTCTGGCGAATTTCAGTCACCGATGATGCCGGTACATATGCGCCATTATCCCGGGGCACCTGTTCCGGTGAAACGCGGCGTATCGTGTCCAGCGCCTCGCCGGTACGCCCTTCCAGCAGTGCATACACCGCTGGTCGCAGTTCCGGTGACTGACGCACAATGTCTTTCATCACCGCCACATCGATGGCGCTGCGCTGCTGCATCAGGGTAAAGGGCGCACCACTGGCCACCGGCTGTAACTGCAGACTGTCACCGGACAGAACCGCACGCCCACCTGCGGCAGCAATACGGGCCAGTGTGTCAGCCATGTCCCGGTTGCCCACCATGGAGCTTTCATCGATAAGAAACAGCGTTTTTGAGAAGTTAAGCTGTTCACCGCTCTGCTGACGTCGCTCCGTATCCATCAGAAAAGAAGCGATGGTCTGCGCTTTCACCCCCACACCCTGCATTTCACTGACGGCCCGGTGCGTGGGCGCCAGCCCCACCACAACCGGTCTGTCAGCTTCAGGCAGGGTTTCCAGCGCAGCCAGGACACTGCGAAACTGTGTGGTTTTCCCCACACCGGCATAGCCCTGAATGGCCACAAAACGGTCCGTGCTTTCAAGAATCAACCGGCTGGCTGCCTGTTGGCCTGTCGTCAGACCCGCCAGGAGAGACGAGTCCACAGTTTCCATCAGTGGACGTTGTGTGCTCTTTCCTTCTGCCATTGTGCGAAGGATGGCTTTTTCCTGCAGCCAGGTTTCAGCCGGCACATAACGACTGGCACTCCCGTCACCCGGCACGGACAGGATTTCCCCGCGCTGAACCAGTTCAGCAAATGTGTGGTGAATACCGTATGGTGTCACTGACGGATGCGCTTTCAGTGCCTCCAGTACCACATCCTGACGGGAAAAGACCACACTGCTGCCCTGTGCCAGCGTTATGGCCTGACGTACGGCTTTTTCAGTCACCGGCATCACACTGTCCCGGGCCTGCTGCATAGCCGTATCCAGTGGCTTACCCTCCGGACTGACCTGCTCCCGGGCCTGCCGGTACAGTGGAGAACGGGCAAGACGCGCATGTGCGTCTTCTTCTGACAGTGACGTATAAATCTGTACCCGGTCACCACTGGTGGCCAGCGTGTTCAGTGTCTGTGCCTGCGTGTCACGGGCAGAGACAGCCGCCAGAACAACACCCTGTTCACTCACCGTTTTTCCGGGCGTGGTCACATATCCCTGACTGATTTTCAGTCCGTCTGCAACCGGAAGACGATGCCGGCGCTCCCCCTGCCGGATCGTCAGCGTCCGGTCTGTGATGCGTTCAACCGTGACACTGTCACCTGCACGCAGTTTTCCGTGACTGCCGAGCAGCATCAGCTTTTCACCTTCAGCCACCGGAAGCGTCCCGGGCTGATACAATCGCCAGCTGCTGTCCATGTCCCGGACCTTTATCAGCTGACTTCTGCCTTTCTCATCCGTCAGCGTCAGTGTGCGACTGCGGGCCGTCACCCGGTCAATGGTGTAACGCTCAGACGTCCGGCGTTCTGCATCATACCGCTCCAGTATCTGTCCTTCCCGGTAGCTGTCCGTCAGTCTGCGGTTTTTACTGTCGAGGAACACCGGCGTCAGCGTGGATATCGTTACATCCCTGTCGCCCAGCTCTCCGTTCGCTTTCAGTGACTGACGGATGGCCTCCGTCAGCGCCCGCTGCTCACGACCGGGAGCCTGCGCCACCACACTCTCGCCCTGTGTGTGCAGAACAGCATAATCCAGGGCCAGCTGTTCATAACGCTGCCGGCGGTCACCGTGACTTACCACCGATACCCTTACGCCCCTGTCCGTTCCCCCCTGAAGCCGCACCACGCCGGCGTCTTCCAGCGTGGCCAGCGCATTTCCGGTTCCCTTACGACCCCCGCCATCCATCAGCACCACCTGCACATTGTTACGCAACGCCTGGTCAAGCAGCGTGACCGTCTCCTTAACAGACAGTTTCTCCGCGCCGGCAATCACCAGTGTACTGTCATGCTTCAGCCCTTCCCCGGTCAGTAAATCCTTCCCGCTCACTTTTCCGTTCAGCCCCTGCTGCTCTGCCAGAAAAGTGGTCATCTTCCTGTCCGGTGCCATCACCTGCACCTGCCGTCCCTGACCTTCTGCCATCGCCACAACAGCCTGTATCTGCTCCCGCTGTGTCGTCATTCCTCGCCCGGTGCTGATAATGGCCACCGCAGGCAGGGTGTCAGCCAGAACCGCAGCCGCGCCCTGCAGGGGCATTTCAGGTCGCATGGTCACCATTACCTGGTTTTCACGCATCGCCTGCTGTGCCAGTTGCTGCACACTCAGCTCATCGAGCAGATGAATGGAGGAGGTGAAAAGCCCTTTTTCCTTATCAAGTGGTACCAGTTCGCCGCTGCTGATGGCCTGCTCAATCCCGGCACGGGCCAGGGCAATACTGCCCGGTTCAGCCTCCACCAGTGCCAGCGTCCTGCTCAGGACATCGGAGTAGGTAAACTGCGCCCTGCGGTCACTCAGCAGGGAAATAGCCTGTGACACAGCATCCCGCATCACTGACGGTACGGTCACACCTTCACGCTGACCAGAAATGGATGAAGACGATGTCTCCCGCTGAGAATACCCTCCGGCCTCTCCTGACAAAACAGCCTTTTCCGGTTCAGAAACAGAACGTGCAGACTGCTGCAGGGCTTCCCGTTCAGCCGCTTTCTCCCGCAATGCCCGGTAACTGAATCCTGTCCGGTCAATACGCTCATGCCACTCTGTCAGCAACTCTTCTCTGTCCGGCTCTTTCTGTTTGGCGCGGCGGGTATCCAGCGCAGCCACACTGCGGGATTTAGCCGATGCATCATCCCCGACCGCTTCCCGGATTTGCTGACTGCGGGTTGAAAAAATATCGACCGGTACACCTTTAATCTCCCAGAGACCACGCTGGCCGGTATTGACCGTCTCATAGCCCATCGCCTCAACCTGACGGCGGAGCGCATGACGATAAATCTGCCCCAGCGCAATTTTGTTATCATAAAGCGCATCAATGGTTCCGGTACGCCCACGCCTGTCGCTGGATAGCGTCGACCAGTGTCCCTCCTTTTCGGTCATGTTAAGTAACAGAAGATGCGTGTGAATTTGCGGGTCCAGCTCCCGCGAAGTGTCATGGTTAAAGGCTGCCGCCACCATTTTTCCGGTATGAACATGCTGGCTGATGCCATCACGCATTATCCGTGTTCCGGTCAGGGACTCAATTTCCCGGCTGACAACCTCAACGGCCTGATTATGGGCCTCCAGCAGACGGGATTCGCCATACAGCGCAATCAGTACAGACACACTTTTGGGCGCTGATAACGTCAGGTCATAACCGCTGCGATGCACATTAATGCCGCCTTCCATTCTCTCCAGGCTGACGCCGTTGGGCAGGCGTCCGGCAATCAGCTCATCCAGCCGGAAAGCATCCACCGGTCCTTCCAGTTGCAGCAATTTTGCCCCTTCCCCTAACCACCGGGACTGCATACTGCCCAGAAAATAGTAGTTATCCTGCGATGTGTAATAGCCTGCGCCACCACCGGCAATGGGTGCAATACTCAGCATTACCAGTTCACCTCGCGGTCATCATCCTGTTCACGCGCTTCATTCGTCTGGTGACTCACCAGATTGCGTTCATCCTGTCGCATTGCTTCCTGTGCCTGGTCTGAATCTCTGCAGAGTTCGTCATACTGCTCATCGTCCGGATACAGGATTTCCCCGGTTTCTTTGTCCACAATTTCACGCAGTTCTGCCACAACCGCTTTCTCTTCCACCGGATTGCTTTCGCCAGCCCCGCCCCCCGCCAATGCTGTCGCGACCGGACTCACCGCTGTCGCTGGTACAGAGCTGCCGGACGATTCTGCCTGCTCAGCCTGAAATTCTGCTTCGTTCTGTTCGCCATCTTTTCTGGCCTCTCCCTGCTCCAGCCGGGCCAGCAGTGCCGTAATATCCCCCTCTTCCTCTTCGCGGCGGCTGATTTCAGATTCAATCTCCGGATCAAGGCTGTCGTTGATTTCCCGCATCTGCAGATCCTCTGCACAGTCCTTTATCTTTTCGTAACGCATACTCATGCGAACAGCCGGATAATCACCGGGAAACGTGACATAGCAGCTGAGATTGGGCAGTTTCTGGATATCGGTGTAGTTCACCAGATAGCGGTCTTCTTCCACCTTGCTGAAGGAGACACCGTCACGCACGGTATCCGCACCATAGCTGTACTGCTCACTGAAAACTTTATCCCGACGCTGGCCAATCTCACGTTGTACCCATTCCGCTTCTGTGCTGGATGGCGATCGAAAAAAGAAACGGGTATTCACCAGCCCCAGCATGGCGTCAGCCGTCTCTTTTCCGTAAGTAAAATCCATCTGGGCTTTGGCCTGAAACCCCAGCACAAAACACCCACCAAATCGTCGTGCCTCAGCCAGCACGCCCGGCAGCTCCGGCAGTTTGTTCAGTGAAGGCAGCTCATCGTAGATAAACCAGACTCTGCGGTGCAGATTTTCTCCCATTCCCAGCAGACAGTTAGCCGCCTGCGCCAGCCACATGGAAATCAGTGGTTTCAGTGACTCATGCTGACGGGCATTACTGGTCACCCACAACCAGCCGTGTTGCTTAATCTGTGGATCGTTGACAGCACTCATCCACTCCCGGATGGTAAACGGACGACGTCCGGTACGTTCAATGCCCTGCAGATAACGCAATGCCTTGACATAGTTGGTCAGCACACTGCGGATGGAGATGGCGGTCTTTTCCACCTTCTCTTCCACCAGGTTACTGGCCTCCGTACCGGCCAGATAGTCACGCAGGGCCTTCAGATCAATGGCAAGCAGCGTGCGCAACAACGCGTTGTAGGAGTGGATACCTTTCTTTTTCTGACGATATGACACCGCAGAAAAAATGGTACGGGCGGAACTCTGCCAGAAGGGGTCTTCTTTTGTGCCCATCGGAATCAGCGTGCTTGCTGCACTGTCAAAATCCGGAATGGACTCAAACTCACGGAACATATCCCAGTACGCACAGCGGCGATCAAGCGCATTAAGCAGGGTGTCATCCCGTTCATTAAAGTGCTTTTTAATCAGGGAACAGCCTTTATCGTAAATAATGGCCATATCGCCGCGTGCCCGGATTTGCTTCAGCAGCTTGTTGATGGTGTTGGACTTACCCGATCCCGGCGTGCCGTACATCATCAGATACTGCACTTCGCCATTTAATATCAACGGAAGCTGATCGATACAGATAGAGGAAGCCTGCCCACGACGATGCATCTCCCGGGCCACAGCTTTCACATCATCAGTCAGCTCACGGCCCCCCATGCGCTCATCCTGTGCCTGTTTTTCCCCCAGACGACGCAGAAAACGGAAAATCAGAAAGGCCAGCACGCCGACCGCCACAGAGGCCCAGAACAGGGCCAGATACAGCTCCTGGAGGAACATATTGCCGGCCCAGACCATATAATCGTCTTTCAGGATCTGCTCCGACGTTGCGTGCAGCACCTGTCCGTTCCAGGGAATGTCATAAACCGGCGGAACCCGGTACAGCGCCTTTTCACCCCGGGCAGTAAGTGACAGCCACCAGTACAGTCCGCCATTACGGATAGTTTCCCAGGGCAGACGCAACCAGAAAAATAGCGGCAAAAAAATAACGAAAAACCAGATTAACCAGAATGAAACGCGTTTGTTTACCTGCATGAACATATTCAGCATATAGCTGAATACCTGCCCACCCTGCGTGATATGTTTGGTTGAGCTCATATAAGTACCCGGTTATTAAAGAACATCAGAAAAATAAAAATCAGATATGACGAATAATACTGGCGGCGACGTCATTCACCTGTTTAACAGAACGGGGCCGGTGCAACGGAATACCGGCCTGAATGACAACCAGATTAAATAACGCATCCCGGCGCTGACGTTCCGGGCGCAGATGAGAGCGATCATCCAGTTCGATAATGGCCCTGACGGTAAAATCCCGCTGATCCACAACCACATAGTCACAGTGCCATTGCGAAATCTGCCGGAATAACCTTCTGTTCTCTGCCTCAGAGAACCCGGGGCAAACCTGAACCACATCAACCAGACGAACCTGCGCCATCACCAGCAAAGGGTATCCCGCCAGCGCGCAGCAGAGTTCACGAAAAAATTCACGTTCGCGCGCAGTCATAAAATGCTTTGACTGATAACAACGATGTTTTTTTAAAAGCCGGTCAATGTATTTCTGATTTCCGGTATATTTTTTCGTTCTTCCGGGAAGGATCAGGATAAGCAGTATTACTGCCAGAAAAACAACATACTCCATTTATTATCAGTCTCCATTCATATTCCACGTATATCCCTCTCCCCGGAAAATATGCCCTCCGGCACGATAGCCGCAGTTCATCATGTGCAATGCTCTTTCAATTAAGCCAGTGACAAACTGAATATCTTTTCCGCTTTTATACTGAATTTGCAGACACAGGCGCTGATGTGTTTCCGGGCCGCCAGATTTTTTTGGTCGAAAAAAATATCCGCCTTCCGGGTTGATTCTTCCTGAAAGTATTTCGCCGGATTTTTCATCCAGGCAGGCAGAATGCAATGCCCAGGTCACATTATCCTCCTGAATCCCGTCAATACGGCTTATTCCCGGCATCCAGACCAGCTGTTGCCCATGCTGACGAATGATATCCCCGATCTGCTGACAAAGCTGTAACAATGGTAACGTATCCGGAGCCACAACAACGAGAGTAAGGAGATGATACTCTTTTCGCGTTGAAAGACACGCAGAATAGTCATAACACTCAACAGCGTGATTTTCTTTATTTCTCCGAAAAAAGAACCAGACAATCATCATTACCAGAATAAAAAAACATAAAACAGCCATTACTCCAATATTATCATTAATAAAATCGACAAGGTTATATGCGGGTTTATTGAAATATTGTATGCGCGAGGCTTGCATTGGCACTTCATGAATATGTTCTGGCGGCGCAACAAATTTATCTTCTACCGGAGTAGCCATAGAAACTCCATTATGTGAACAGGTCAGACACTGCGAAAAGAGAAATTATTTTTTCGCTGTTGAATAAGATTTTGTGAAATGTCAGTAAAGGCATTCCCGCTGGCGGATTCAGCGGGAATCAGAAAAATTACAGAATATTAGCAATAGATTTTGCTAACTGATCTTCAAGAACCGGTTTGGCTTCTTCAAATTTCAGGTTAACTTTGTTGGCACTGGACACAATACGCGTCTGATATTTATGCTGGTTACCGGTTTCACTACTGGTCTGCACTTTATAACCCGACGTTCCCTGCTTCAGCGCAGCCACATTGTCAGTCGTCACCTGCGCGGAGGTGCGCTCTGCGATCTGCACATCAGTCACCATGGTGTAGTTGATATCTTCCACCATCGCATCAGCCGCCATTCCCACAAGGCCGGCAGCCAGTCCCACCCCCAGCGTGGCACCGGCAGAGTTGGAGTTATAGGCTGTAATGCCTGCCCCTAACGCCGCAGCCTGAACAGCGCCCTGGTATCCCTGACTCAGGAAGCCCTGTGCTTCCCGCAAATCCATTTTATCGGCTTTCAGCACATTCGCCTGAATCCAGTAATGCGCGTCGGCAGGATTATTCACGATACGATAGCCTTTAGCCTGTACCTGGCTGTTAATTTTTCCCTGAAGGCCACTCATATCCTTATCGGAGGTATTTTTGATTTGCAGATAAACAGTGCGTTCTGTGGAGGGTTCAAGCCAGATGGTTTCACTCATCTGGGTTTTGACTTCCAGATTACGCTTTTTAATTGCGGTGCTCATCGCACCACAGCCAGACAGGAGAAACGCCCCCAGAACAATCGCAGCGATAAAGTTATTTTTACGATTTAACAACATAAATTTATCCTTAAACAAAAAACAATTGCTGATAACACCTCTGAGTTATCGCATGAATCGTACCTGTATTTTTACCAACGGTCATCCCAACGATTGTCATCACTACCCCAGGCATTCCCCCCCGCATCAATTGGACCATTTAGCATGGGAAGTCCAGTTGCCGGGTTAAATCCATTATTACTGGAACAACACACATCGTCTTTTGATCGGCACTCTCCAGGCAGATTAACATAAACAAATCGAACAAAATCGTCAGGATATAGTTTTCTCACCTTATAAGAAAAAACACATGTAAAAACTGCCCCCAATAAAGCAAACACCGCCCCCGAGAAAAGGACAAATTGCAAATCAACCCCAACAGCAACAGCGATAATGACCAGGGCCACTCTGCAGGCATACAATACACATCGTTTTTTCAGTTGTTCTGATTTTGAAATAATATCCGTTTCAGGCTCTATTTTCATAAGAACATACTGAGTAGAAGATATTTCCCACAGCACAACAATTGTAATAATTGCAGAGAAAAAGTGCACAACCAGAAGACATACTAATAACCCCATCGCATTTTCACCGTAAACCAGGGCTGCACAGAACGTCATAAAAAATGATACTGAAATACAACATGCTGTTATCTGCACACCAGATTTACAACCAGGCCACATACGTAGCCTGTCATCTTTCCAGTTAAACGTTTTTAATTTTTCAGTTAATTGTCCTGGCATAACTCTCTCTTCCTTTATTTATCCTTCCACTTTGCAGCATCCCTCAGACGTTGCATATTCTCTTCATCTTTATCTGAATTCCAGGCACCTGATGGCGACAACGGCAAAGGCTTCTGCTTTTCTTTCTCCTGCGCCAGAGCCTCACCGAAAGCCTTTTCACTCTCCTTATGCTGCCCCGCAAGCGTGTTCCGTTGTGTCTTCAGTTCCTGCTGAGATGATGCCATTTCCTGCTCATTTTTCAGCACCTGCGCTTCCACAGTCTGACGGGTATCACGCACCTGTTTCTGGATCTGCTCTGCACCCTGAACCGATGCGCCGGAAGCCCGTTGCTGCATGTCAGCAAAATTCTCTGCATACGCTCGCTTCAGGTCACTCTGCATATCCACGGTTGGCCCGACGCTGCCCATACCTTCTGAAGCCCGCAACCGGTTTTCCCTGAATTCCTGCTCCAGCTGGGGTTTCAGTTTCTCATCCACAAATGCCTGCGCCAGTTGTTCCCGCTCCGCCCGCAGTGACGGATTTCCGGCATCGGTCAGCACGGTCGTGGCACGTCCCGGAGCAGACTGATGCACATAGTTAACAAACTCCTGACTGTAGTTGCTGTTAATACTTGCACTGTTGTTTTCCGCATAACTGGCCATCTGAGCATATTCATGGCTGCGGTTAAGTGCATCATTATACTGCTTAATCTGGCTCTGCAAATCGCTCAGGTTGCTGGCCAGCTGCTCAGACAGGGACGAAGAGGCATTGTCAGTATGACTGCTGTTATCCGTCGTGCGATGGTTATTAATGACATCCATGGCATCACGCACATCTTTGGTTTCCTGCGCGGTCAGGCTGCGATCATGGTCCGTTTTCGAACTGATATCCGAATAGATACCATGCGATGACTGGTCAGAACCTTTATAGCTAATGTCGGTATACAGCTTTCCACTGGCACTGACCCCGGTTGTTAACTCAACAGCTTTTCCGAGAATATTTTTCTTGGTATCAATACCGGCTTCGCCATGTCCACCGGCAGAAAAATCACCACTCTGTGATTTATTCAGTACCTCTTTAACCGCTTCAGACGTACTGATACCGGCACGTTTTGCCAGTGAATCAGCCACGCTGTTCAGTTTGTTGATGGCCTGCGTCAGTGTGGTGGCCCGGCTGCTGTCAGCACCGCTTACCACTGTATCGCTGTTGCCCCGCTGCTGCGCCCACTGCGTCAGCTGGCTGCCGACCAGCTGGCTGCCATGACTGATGCTGTTACTGAGACTCTGCACCTGGCTTTCCGCTTCACGCTGTTGCGCCTGGTAGCTGCTGCTGAGCATGCGACCAAACTGAATATCCGTCGCCAGACTGGAAATCGCCGATTTACCATCATGCAGAATGCCACCACCCGCTGTTTTTGTTGTTGTCGCACCGCTGGCATGCTGGGTCAGCATCTGACCGTCGCGCACGGACTGATTAGTATCCCATTTAAAGCCGGAGACGTTCTCCATCTGCATGTTGTTAAACGCCCACGTACCATCTGCAGCCTGAGAGGCAGCAGACGAGGCTGTGCTGTTAATGGATGAGCCCAGATAGTTCCCTGCCTGCGAAACCACGCGCCACAAACCAAACACCAGACCGGCAGCAATAAACGGAATTGAGTTTGACAGCCAGGCGGCCATCAACCCGATATCACTGTGAGTCTGCTGGATGGTGTTCAGGTTCGACAGGGAGAAATTCATCCCCTTCGTTTCGCCTTTCAGATAAAACGCCATCGCGTAGTTCAGAATGGCATACAGTGGTGGCCAGCTCTGCAGATAAACAAGGGAGAACACATAACCTTTCAGCACCGGCAGTGTCAGACCATGAATGGTGGCCAGCAGAATGATTATCGGAAACATTCCGACCAGCATGGCCATCAGGACAGTATGCATCACCGGCACAAATGTGGCCGCCAGCCCGCCGGATGCTGCCCAGCTGAGGCGCATTTTGCTGTTCGATGACTGGTCCGCCATATTCACCAGACTGGCGACGTTGCCGCTGGCTGCCGTATGGGTGGTGATACCCTGTTTTATGGCATTCATCACCACATTCTGGCGCAGGATTTCACTGGCATCCCGTCCGCCCTGATAGTAGAAGCCATAGCTGTCCGCCATCATCAGACCGAACAGCGTATCGGCGCTGGCACGGGGGCCAATGAAGCGGTTAACATAATAATCCCAGGTCTTTCCGCCCTTTGTCGTATCCACTTTCAGCTCACGCTTCAGCACATTGTTGGCCAGCGCCTCGCAGGTCTGGAATCCTGCCTGCGCCAGGCTGTTGCCACGAGGAACAATCACGCCACGCAGTGGGCTGGGTTTGCGGAAGATGATTTCATAAGGGTCAGATGACTGCATCAGTTCAGCCATGCTGTATTTGTGTGTCAGCATAATGTCGCCGATAACACACTGCTGTACATATTCGCTCAGCAGCATGGCCAGGTCACCGTTCTGTGCCACCACATCCGTGGTGTTGGCCATCAGTGTGGCACCAAACAACATACCGGTTTTGCTGTATGCCACGGAATCCGGCGTATGGAACACGGAGTCATAAATTTTCGTCAGGGAGCCACCAATACTGGTGATAAACCGGAACGGCACCGACAGCCCGGTCGGCACATTATCCACCCGCAGCACCAGTGTGGGATTCGTCATATCGATGATATGCACGGTACGTTTCGGAATAACCAGCACACTGGTTATCAGAATGAACACCGCAATAAACTTCAGCACTTCCTTCGGGTCATGGCCCCGGATATAAACGAAGAAAAGTGCCATCGCGGAGAAGAATCCCACAATATGAAACAGGGAGTCCCATGTGGATGTGCCGATAAGCGTGGCCACGCCATTAAATGCCGCCTGGAAGAACTCACCGCCACTCATGACATAAACGGTATCCACCATGCTCATCAGTTGCCTCCTGTCGTCAGCTGTGCAGAAGATACTGAGGTATAATGCAGGTTCTGCTCATAACGACTCATCAGTTGCGTGGATACCTGCTGGCGCAGATAGCCCATACGCTGCTCCAGCTCCATCAGCGTGTTCGCCTTCACATCCACCTGAGCCTGCAGCCCTTCCAGCTGGCGGGAGGCTTCAGAGAAGTTCTCCCGTAACATCTTCATCTGCTCTTCCGGGAAGTTTTTACTGCCGGCCTGCACCCGGGCCTGACTCAGCAGTTCGTTCAGGTACTGAAGCAGGATGTCATAGGCAATGTAATCGGAAAGTGACGGGTAGAAGGTGGAGATATTCAGCATCTGCGGGTCCACCAGGTAACGCAGAATGGGCACACTGGTGCTTTCAATAAACCCTTTTTCCTGGCTGGTCAGCGGGTCATCACTGACCAGTTTGTCAGAGATATTCTTTATCATGTTCTGCACACGCTGATTCAGACTGTTGTTCTGGCTGACCGTCACTGTGCGGTTGCGTGTCTTGAGACAGTCCCCCGTGGATGTACAGCCAAAGATAGTGGCCTGTCCGCCATACATCAGCGCCCGGATAAGTCCCTGGTGATTAGCCTGTGGCCCGATAAACTGGATTTCGCCTTTATCATCAAAAATCAGCGTTCCGGTAACGTTCATCACCAGCTCCATCAGTTCGGTGTTGCCGTTCATCATGTCGTTCTTCTTCAGAATCTCCCACATCAGATTCTTATTACGCATCACCTGGTCTTTCATGTTTTCCGGCGCCTTATCCAGCACCTTGTTCATCTGACCGCCCACCGTGCATCCCTGCCTCGAGGCAGCCCAGTCGGAGAACATATTGGTTTCACCGGCAATGTCCTGACAGATTTTCTGTGACTGTACGGTGTTCTTCGGCCACAGGCCGCCGATGATGCCCTGCGCAGCCTGGCAGGAGGAGACATTCATGTTGTTGAGGTCACTGGCCAGCTTCTGCATAAAATCCTTAACCTGTTTCATCCCCGGTACGGCAGTCTGCAAAGCCAGGTCAAAAAAGTACCCCACAGCGTTCCCCATCAGCTGCTTCACAAAACGCTCAATCTGTTCGCTGTTGACAAAAGAAAAGGACCCCAGATAGGCATCAATACCACCACAACCGGCGGTAATATGCGGTGGAGTAAAGGAGGCTATCTGCAGGTTATTCACCTGATTGCGTAAGAACAGATTGCCGCCGGTGGCATAGCCTGCCGCCTGCCCCTGCCAGACAGCAGCACGGGTGGCATTCCCCTCAAAGCCCAGCTTGTTGAAGAATTTGTTAAGGTCATTATTGACGTCAGCCTGCGCAGGCAATGCCAGCACAGCGGCAACCAGGCATGACAACGTTACCCGCCGGAGCAGGAAAGAAGATTTTCTGTTCATAATCGCAAGGACTTAAAATCGAAATGATGGGGGAAGGAGAAAAAACAGAGCAAATATCGGCACTCAATGGCTGACATTGTGCTTCTTACTCTCTCTGGACAAACGGTATTTCAGCAAACGTATTTTTATAGCCCCTGTAGAAAAAACAGCAGCAACTGCAAGTACATATGTCGCCCAAAAACCTGCACCGATAGCCCATAGCGTCCAGGGGATGGCATACATCAACACATTCCACATCTGGCGATGAAACTGAGCAGCAGGCTCTTTTATCCAGTCATCGATCCACACGTCAAATATCAGGTGCATACTGTAGTACAGTAAACCACCCGCAACCAGAGTAACTAAACCATAATCTATATACACATCTGTCTTTTCATACCGTTTATTCATATCACTGGTAATTTGTTTGATTTTCTGTTGAATTGTTTGTTCCTTTGTCATTTAATTCCACCTTATCTTTCACTTGTTAAAAATATCAACAAACACATTACTCCTGCCCCCATAATAAAAAGAATGGATATTTTTCATTTCTGTGCTTTCTTATTTCTGATAAATATTATCTACAACTACCCAAATCAGTAATATCCACTCATAAAAAACCATCCAACTGCGGTCAGAGGAACCTGTATCCAGAACTGAGGAAACACGTAAAGAAATTTATCATCCAGTTTCTCGTCCTGAATATCTCTCTGTATCAGACCGGCCAGATAACAGGAAAGGTACTGGATAACAAACAGCGCTCCTGCCAGTGCCGGCAGAGGCCACTTCCACGCCTGTACCAGTAACATACCCGCACACTGCAGAACGACTGAAACAACCACACAACACCATAATACATATCTGCTGATTTTATTATGCGGTGAGATATTGCTGAAAAAAGCAACCCCCATACAGATAAATGCGCATAAAAAAAGAAAAGCCATCATAAAGAAATATCTGAATGGCAGTGCTGTAATACGCTCCCATAAAAACACAAAAGCCAGATAACCCCTGCATATAATGTAAATGCCACCAACAAGACTGACTGCTAACACCATATACGCCATACAATATTGTGGTTTTCTGAAACTCATGCATCACTCCATTCAGAATAAAGCTTCACCGGTAACGACAAACAATGTTTAATTCAGGCAGTAAGATGTATTTTTATGCTCCTGCGGAATATTTATTTTTGTTTTTTCATTATTTCATATTTTCCCTTCGCCGAAACAGCAAATCCCAGCGCCTCATTAATACGCTGCCTGAGCGTCTGCTCATCCACAATGCCATACAGCAACGGCAGTGTTTTCAAGGTGTTCACTTCCACCAGGAACGCTGCCGGCGTCACTGGTCGCATATTGCTCCACATATCACGAATCACAGCTTCTGTTGCCGGAATGGCATCCGGGAAAGACGCATCTCCCATGCCGTCCAGGGTATACGGGAAAACATCCAGCCCCATCTGTGCGGTCACGCGCTTCAGTAACGGGTCAAACTGCTGGCAGTAACCACAGCGTGACTGCATGAACAACACCAGTTTGTAGTTCTTCAGATTGACCACCCGGCCGTCCGGCAGATGGTAATCCCGGCGTTCAGGGACTGCAGGAGCCACAGGTGATGAAGAAGTGGCTGATGTCTGTATCTGGCTGGCCTTACCCGGTGTTGTCTTGTGTGATTCAAGCTGGCGCAGTTCTTCCAGCGTGGACGCCTGTACACTGGTGACAATCAGCAACACGCCCGTCAGGACCTGCTTCCACATATCACTGCTCTCCTGCCGGTATCGTGCGCCATTTCTTCCAGGCATGAAAAGCTGCCAGCCCCAGACCAGATAATCCCATCGTCGCCCCGATAACAAATATCGCCAGTGCGTCACGAACCAGCGTCATCTGGTACAGGGCATATGCCAGTTCATCACTGACAGCCTCTGCAGGCAGGGACAGAAGACCGGCCAGATAAAACCAGATAACGGAGGCAACCATCAGCGCCATTCCCGGGTACATCAGCAGATTTTCAGTAAAACGTTCGCGTGTCATACATCTCTCCGTTTCGTTCACGACCGTGGCGCAAAATCTGTCGCCACACTTAAAAATCGTTTCATCAGGTCATCCTGCGTCATAAAGCCATAAGCCAGCGGCTGGTAACGCTCTGCCCCCGGTTCAACCAGGAAAAGTGCCGGCAGATGCGTCACGCCCAGCCGCTGAGCCTGCCCGCTGTCAGGACGCGTCTGCGGCAGCGCCTCGCTCCGGGCACCGTCCATACTGACCGGAATCAGCGCAACGTTGTATTCGTCAGAGAAACGCTGCACCACCTTTGCAAGCTCACCATCCAGTGCATCATTCCCCCGGTAAAAGAAGAACAGCCCGTACTGACTGGCCAGCTGACGAATGGCAGCCACCTGACGGTTCTGGTCAGCCTGCAGCTGCAGCGGAACCGTGCTGTTGTAGTGGCTGTACTGCAGGTTGTAATCCAGCTCCGGATGCATCAGCAGGGATTTGGTGGCCACAGCACTGAAGCGACTGGCCTGACTGGTCCAGAAGTTCTGCATCTTCATGTAGGCCGTAAAATTCTCCACCGTCGGGTAGAGAATGGCGGTATTCAGCCGCTCCTCCGTCATTCGCTGAAGGACCTTCATCTGTGCTGTCGGAGGAAGAGATGTCAGGGGAACAGTGGCCGGTGGCGGCGTTTCCTCCTCATCCTGTTTCGGAGGTTCGTTATACCAGTGCCAGCCCACTATCGGTTCGTCCACATAAGTGCGGACCGGTTCACGTTGCGCTCGCCCATGACCGGATATCAGCAGCCCCAGCGAGGTAATAAGCAGTAAAACAACCGGTCTCATCTTACTGCCCCTTTCCTGCAGACTGCTGCAGCGCCGAAGCAACCTGTTCTTTCACACGTTCAGCCAGTTCACTGTCTGACGGAATGGTGGTGCCGGCATTCAGGTCACTGTAGAAATTGCTGAAGTCCATCCGGTCAAACTTCAGGGACTGCAGCTCTTCCACCGTGATGCCCCGGCAGTCAGGATGCTTTCCGCTGCCAAAACCGATACCCAGCTGCCCTTTACGCCCCTGTGCCTGAACAATCTGTGCCAGCTTCGAATCAAACTGACAGTAGGCTTTCTTCTTCTGCAGGCATACACCCAGCGCCTTCTTCGAGCAGTATGTGCCGACATAAACGGTGAGCAGTTTCTCTTTGGCTTTCCCCAGCGCCTTTTCTTCACTGTCGCAGTGTGCCAGACCAATGCCCTGTCCCCAGCCGGAGTCCTTACAGCAGTTGCTGAATCCGGCAATGGCCATCCGGCACTCCACCGGTTTACCGGTGAACGCCCGGACATTCACATCATTCATGGCAGCCACATCCTTTGCGGCCGCTGTCACCGCAGCCAGCGCCGAAACAGCCTTACCGAAACCATCAGACGTATTGTTTTCAATGGCATCACATTCACCGTTTGCACAAACCAGCTGACCGCTGCATAACTGCGCTTCACCGGTCACCTTTTTCTCGCAGGAGAAGGTCACTTCTTCCTGCAGACAGGCACTGCCGCTCTTTTCCTGGCAGTTCACGCGCGATACCGTACAGGCCGGATCCTTCATATACACATCACAGCTGCCGTTATCCGCCTCCTGTTTCAGATACGTGTCTTTCCAGGCCCAGCAGTCGCTGTAAACGGTATAGGTTTTCCCGTCGATATTAATCGTCCTGTTTCCTCCGGCTTCCGTACACTGACTTCCCTGCAACACCTCTTCAGCCTTATTAAACGGGCAGGTTTCCACCCACTCCACAGAAGGCTTATGTTCGGTAACCTCAACATCCAGCATCAGCGTTATTGTCACCTGCACAGACTCCTGGTTACTGTACCAGTTAAATGTCTTTGATGTTTTCACTACCGGAAACGACTGCCCTGCAGAAACCTGCATATCGGTATCAAACGCCTGATGGATTTGCCCCCATCCGTTCCGGATATGGTATGTACAGTGCGTGTTCACGCCACCGGAGCAGATACTGTCTTCCCGGGGATACATGAGAATATCTATGGGCAGTTCTTTTCCCATGATACTGAGTGTTTCCTTAACTGAAGCCTTACACTCATATGTCACACTCTCCCTGTCACATTTTGAACTCCATGGAACAACCAGCCGTTCCCCATCGACAGCCACATGCAACAGACGCCCCTTTTCCGGGATATTGAATGCTCCACTCCATTTTACGTTTCTGGCGTTGTAACCAAGCGTGACAACCTTCTGGTAAGTTTTTCGCACCGTTTTCCGGACAACATTATCCTTTATGCTGGCCTTACGGGTGCAGGTCAACTCGGCCGCCGGCGTTCGCTCACAGACATGCGACGTGATTTCCGTTTTACTGACATTCACGGTTTCACATTTGTCATACGTGCCGTTCGTGACGATATCGGCTTTATCCTGGACATCAAAACCACCACTGATAAATGGCGCATCCATGGAAATGGGGTCTTTCGGACGATTCATGATGACTTCTGACGTCAGTTTTCCCACTTCCGAATTATTCAGGGCGCTGGCACCTGCGCTCTCGAGGCTGGCTGAGTTTGATGATGTCACCCCACCGTAATGCGCTGATTCCGGCGGATTTTCGGTATAGCCGGGAATCACCTCTCCCGGATTAAAGTTATTCAGGACACCTGAGCCATTTCCCTTCAGGCTGTCCGCAAACTGCTTCCCTGAACTGTATTTATCACTGGCCTGCAATCCCGTTCCGAAGGTGGTCAGTGCTGCCAGCATCATCACGATAACCCGCTTCATCGTTCACTCTCCCTGAGAATCGCCTCAGCCACCGGGGCACACTCTCCTTCCTTCGCCACCCGCTCCAGCGCCGCTTTCAGGCGGATATTGCCGCGAATCAGGTCATACCGTTCACCACAGGTCACTACCAGTGCCGGCACGGATGTGATGCCGTATTTTGCAAACTGCATCGGGTCTATCTGAACACCGCCGGTATTTTTCTCCCGGGTAATACGGAATACGGCCTCTGCTGTTTTCCGGAAGTCATTGTCGATGAGTCCGTTAACCAGTGCGGGGATACCCAGCGTCCTGGCCTCCGGCAGCATGCGAATCAGACCATCTTCCGGTATGGAAAACGATAAAAAATACAGCGCACGCGGTGTTTTTTTACTGCGGGCGGATGCCTGCTGTGATTTTCGGGTCAGACTCTGTATCCACGCATCGTTATGTTTCCCGGGCACCGACTGCTGCAGAAATTCCGGTACAGTGGCCTGCCGGCGCAACATATCGTTCTGGTCACGTAGGGATTCAATAAAAGCCGCACTGTCCTGCGAAGCACAGACAATGCCGGGAGACAGCATGCAGGTCATGGCTATGCTGCAGACAGAGACAATCTTCCACACAGTAATACTCCTGATTAAAATTCACGGAAAACAGTCAAAAGCAGAGGGTGAGGTGTACTGGCAATAGCGGATATCACTGTTTGTTCTTTTTTAAGCAATCATCTGACAATGTTTTTTCCTGAAGGCTACCGGGGAGATATTCCTCAGTTCGTTAAACTCAGGCTACTTAACTTCTCCTTTTTTATTATTCCCCACAACAGAAGAAATGAATTCGACCATCAGATTCGTTTTTCCTGCACCGGGTTGTCCGAAGACTGCTGTATTTCCCGAAGAAGAAAATAAACTCTTCGACATACCGTTCTTCATCACACCAACAGCGGCCATATTAAAATTGTGCGGCAACGATTCAGGAGTGAATTCCTTAGATGCAGAAAGAATTATTCTTGTGGTGCAGTTACTGAGAACAGCATGAATAAAATTATCTGATACGGTTTTATCCAACACAGAACGGCAAGTAATAACATTAATATTACGCGTGTTCATTTTTATCTCCGTTGTTTCTGTTTGTTCTGTCTTCAGGGAAATAAACATGGCATTTCCTGATTTTTTCCAACAAGGAAGCATCTTCCGTATACACATCCTTCAGACATTTATCTGCGCTTGCAACACAGATACGTTTTTTGTTCTCCGGGTCTTTTCTGGTGAACAGCGCCAGTGAAGCATATACCAGTGCCAGTATTGCCCATAATGCAGAGCCTCGTTGCATCAGTGAACGGTCAGTCTCCCTGGCATACTCTGCCGCATCTCCCCGGCGAAAACCACACGTTACAGACGGAGGCATTGCCAAATCAGAACCAAGATTATCCGTACAGTATCGGACCGGATATAGTCCGGCTGGTGTTCTGTCTCTTACATATTCGATCTCCTGAGCCAGTAATTTTCCCGGCGTAGTATTGTTCTTCCATAAAAACAGCAGAGCCATCAAAGCCATCGTGCCCAGCGGCAGAATAATAGTGTACATCAGACACCAGGACAGCCCACGCAGAACACAGGCAACAACATACCTGGCAGCAGACCATGTCCTACGAAAAAACGGAATATTTTCCATTGACACTTCCTTTCTGATTACGGTAATTAAACTCAGCCTTTTTATATGAATGATGGAAATTTCTGTTTTCCTGGTTATCCGCACTAATATGAATTTCACTTCTGATTCTGTTACTGAACATAAAATCATCCTCAGATATCAATCTTTCAGTATCGTTTTTACCGTCATTTTTCTGCTCACAAAAATACGCAGTTACGTTTACGCCAGATCAGGTAGCCGTAGTTCTTTTTGGTATTGGGGGACGCATGACCGGCCTCCCAGGCCATCACCGTTCGCCCGAACGGGTGACAGGCTTTCGTATCCGGGTGCATGTTCACCATCTGATAGCGAAAACGGTCTTTCGGCATAATCGGCGAGTAATATTCCCTGCAGATTTTCTGATCCTCACCGATGCTGTTCAGGATCATCCCCTGACGATGCAGTTTGAACGCCATACGCTCCGATAACAGCACCGACGACTGTTGTGGGCTGAATTCATCTGAAATAAAACCGGTAAACGGGTACAGACTGCCGTGAGAACCGGCACACCAGAACAACGCATTGATGGGTTTCCCCTTCACCGTTTTAATCGCATCTGCGGCACAGGCCCCCTGTGCAATCGGGTTAGCCACCACCAGAGCTTCCGGTGAAAGAATTAACGACAGCGCATCATCATCCCAGGTCGGATCAAGTTCAGACAGATACCCAATATCCAGATCACCACGCTGCAGACAGGCAATCGACATAATGATATTCAGCCAGTATGTCAGCGGGTATTTGTACCAGTGCACATGATAAAAACCACCTGCCACGGGTCGGTCTTCCTGCCCTGCATTACCAGCACCGACTTTTCCGACCGGAATATTGAAGCCGCCCAGATTAACCATGCAGTACGGCGAACGGGTCACGTCCGTCAGCGCAAAAGGCTCCCAGTACCCAATCGCCATGCCGATGCGGTAACCCACCGGCACCAGAGGACAAATCTGCAGGGGCATGGACGGGTTATCCGTATCCGGTGCATCACCATCAAAGACCGAAACATCTCCGATGCTCATCGGGAAAATGCACTCCCAGCAAATATCGCTGATCGGGTTAACAAAATTCCCGTCACACATTTTATCCTTGTCTTCTGCCTGCACACTGGCAGACATCAGCCCCAGGATAACCAGTGACGTCGATAAAAGACGACGCATCATCCGTTTATTCCTGTATCACCGGCCCGCTCTTTCAGTAACCGGGTAAGTGTTCTGAAATCTGTCGTTAATGTTCTCCGGAAATAACGACAGTACCAGTAATGTGCTCCTTCCGGTTGCAGTCGCCAGACAAGGTGGAAATCACTGTTAAATGACGCAAGAACAGACCAGCCCCAGAACAATCGGGGGGTATAAGACTCCGCATCCTTCCTCAGCTTACGTGCCAGCCAGACGGCATCCTGATGAGAACACAGGAATGCAACATAAGGCGGACGATGTACCACTGGAAATCCATGTCCCTGACAGGATGCATATGTTCTGTAACCGTGAGCATTCAGGGTGGCAACCAGCGTTCTGATGGCAGGTTCAATCCGGAAATACGCTTCTCTGTTCATTTCGTCTTCCCTGACATCGCTGCTGACGTGACAACCAGTGAACTCCCGTCCTGACGCACCACTGCCGGTATCCAGGTCAGCCCGAAGCGACGGCTCAGGGTGCCATCCTGATCAAAGTAAATCCGCGTGTTCAGCGCCTTTGTGGCATCACGGATATTTCCCCCGACCAGTATCACCTTACGGTTCAGCTCAGCCGGTTGCCGATTAAACCATGCCACCTGTCGTTCATCATCCGCATCCAGAAAATACAGCGGACCGGCTAATGACACGGTATCCAGCGGGTTAATACGCTGCCCTTTACGGGCAAAAATGCGCCCGTTCTGATCTGCCATATCGGCTGTCACGCTCACTGTCGGATCAACACGGTGTGTGTGCGACCGGGTGTCTGTCTGCAGCCCCTCCACCGGCTTCGGACGCAGCGTGTTCTGCACCACCCGTTCCTTAAACTGCGTCTGCATTTCTGCCAGTTGCCCGCTGGCCTCCATGCTCTCCAGCCGTTGATGGATCAGGGAAAGCATGCTCTGCTCCTGCACCGGCCAGAGGTCACCCTGCACACCCAGATCCTTCGCCGCCAGTGGCAGGCTGATCAGCAGCCCGCACCACATCCACTTCACTGCCACCTCCTGTAATGGCGGGCCTGAATCTCCTGTACCTCCTGGCACCCCACGCATTTCCGCACACCCGGTATCAGCCGGCGACGCTCTGCCGGGACCGGCGCACCACAGTCATCGCAGAACAGGGCACTGATGCCCGTTAACTGCTGCCGGATACGTTGTATGCGATCGGCTTCCAGCATCGCCTGATGAGACTGAAAACGTTCGATTTCATCTGCCATACTCACTTCCCTTCCGCCATACGTGCAGCCACTGACTGCTGAATCTCTGCCGTAATATCTTCTGCGCCACCCACAACGGCCGGCGCCACAATAATGACGGCCCGGTGATCACGCTGATATGCCGTCAGACTGTCAGAGAGTGCACGGTTAAAACGTGCAGTCAGCGCCTTTATCTGAGCTTCATCCAGTGCCTGCGCCGCAGCCTGTGACATAAAACTGTTCACGGTTCCGGCCATATCAAAACTGACCATGACCGGCTGGCGCCACTCTGTCAGTAACAGGGATACCCCCGCATTCAGCACGATTATGCCCGCCACCACACCGGCGACAGACTTCAGATAACGACGGCGGCGGGAGCATTTAGCGGGGGATTTTTCCGGTGTACCGGCAGAGGAAATCAGTGATTGTGTTTTATCCATTCCGTCAGTGTCTCCATTTCCTGCGGGAACTTACGCCAGGCCAGCTCTCCGATGATGTCGTGGATATCTTTACCGGCACGAAGTCCGGCTTCACGGTAGTCAAAATCCTCACCGTCGGATGAAAACATGACACGACTGATAGGGTCGAGCAACAGACGGTGGAATGATGTCTGCCCCCCGTAACGCAGCATAAAGGCACTGAAATGCGCCTCACGTGCCGCCGGAAAGCCCTCGATAACCTCCCGCTCAAAGCGGTTAAAGGCCTCCGGGTTATCCAGGCAGTATTTACGGAACGCATCACGGTTCTGGCGCAGGATGATTTTGAAGGAAGAGTTCGCCCAGGCGGCTTTGGCTGCACCACTGGCTTTCTGTCCGTCGAAGTCTTCAATCCCCTGAGTGATGGTGATGTAGGCACCGTTATATTTACGTGCCGTGCGGTAACCGTTCTCAATAAAGTCTTCAGCACGCTTGTTATCTTTCGACAGCAGTTTCCAGGCTTCATCAATCAGACAGACTTTTGGCTGCTGACGGTCAGAGAGATACATCCGTTGCTCGACATAAATCATCATCGAGAACATCACTGCAGCCAGCAGGTCAGGCTTGTCCTTCAGCGCCCCCATCTCCAGCACGGAGAACCGCACATTGTCATCCAGTGATGGTTTCTTACTGTTGAAGTACGCACCGTAAATTCCCCAGGAGCAGTACTTGTCCAGACCAACAATGATTTCTTCCATGCGCGCACGTACGGTGGTGGTATCACGGTATTCCGGCTGCTGAATAGCCTCCTGCATGAACTGCACAATATCGTCGATCAGCGCCTCATTCTCTTTACGATCCCAGACTTCCTGCACCGCCTTCAGCAACAGCGACATAAAGGTGTCATCGCAGTCACCGGACGGGTTGGCCAGCACAACCAGCAGGTTACGGATACTCTCTGCGGACTCCGTAATATCAACAATGTTGGCAAAGGGATTGAACCGCAGGTCAAGGGCATTCAGATACACCCCGCCTACATTACGGCAGAGCCCCTTATAGGAGTCCCCCATATCAAACACCCAGGCCCGGCCACCACTGTCCAGCACCTGGCGAATGATGCCCTGCATCAGGAATGACTTACCGCCCCCGGATGTACCGGAAACTGAGAGGTTGTTGTTATCCGTATCCAGCCCGGCATTACGGTCGAACAGGTTCAGAAAGGAGAGCTGATTACGGTAAGACGGTATGGGCAGGCCCTGCCGGCAGACCTGGTTATCCGCCACCACCGGCAGAATATTAGCCACATTGCTGGCCCGCGCCCGCTGGATGGCATTGGAACGGCAGATATCACTCCACAGCCCTTCCGGCATCATGAACGGAAAGACAGAGAGATAATTGCGCAGCTGCATAAACTCCGGCATGTACATTGACAGCCCGTTACGCCGGAAGGTGTTCAGCACCGTCATCTCCGTTTCCAGCGCCACTTCATCCCTGTCTTCACAGAACAGCGTGACGTTGAAGTAAAAACGCGCCAGTGAATCCTGGTTGGTGCTGAGGGATTCCCGCAGCCCGCCCCACTCTGCAGCCTGCTTTTTCACCGACGGCACAAACTTCGCAAAGGGGGAGTTGGCCTTTTTGTCCAGCTGGATAAATTTGCGGTTGGCCTCCCGCTGGGTACCGGCCTGCTCCTCCACTTCCAGCGCCAGCGTCATTACAAACGGGCAGGAAATGGTGCACAGCGGGTCCGTGACGTTGCTGATATTGTCCCCCATCTGCCACAGGGCATACGGTTTCTCGGGATTCTTTTCCAGCATGAAATTAAGAATGCGTGTGCGCTCACGTTCGCCACCACGTTGTGACTGCAGGCTCTGTTCAATGCGATCCGGATGCAGCATCAGCCGCAGGGAACGGTCAATACATTCTGTATTCAGCGGCTCAAACTCCGCCACATCCCCGCCCGGGGGTTCAGTATTGCCATGCCGGAAATTGGCCAGTTCACGCACCAGAGAAACCAGCCCGTGTTTATCCACCCGCGTCGACCACAGGCCGGCAGAAGCCAGACCAGCCACAACACGGTTGGCCACCTGATTCAGCTCAGTTTTCTTCTGTTCCGTCAGGCTGCTGACCTCTTCCGCATACGAAACAAACAGACGGTAATGACGTAACGTCAGTGGATAGCCTTTTTTATTGGCAAATTTTGTCAGGGCGGCCTGCTCATAATAGGCGCGGGTAATGGCATTAAATTCATCCGCCCGCTTCCCCTGCCAGCGGAAATCAGCCAGCCCACGCTCCAGCATCGGGCGCACACAGGGAGAACCAACCAGCATGAATGTCAGCGGAACTTTACGGGGGATTTTATCCCGTAAAAAATAATCCAGTGATTTACTGATGGCCTCATTGGCACCGGATAACGGCGCACACTCAAGGATAAACCCTGCCGTTCTGGCATTAACAAACAGCTCACTGTCCGGATCATACCGGCGGTACGGCAGCAGACTGGCGAAAGACGGATAATCCATTTCATCCAGGATTTGCTGCGCCTGCTGGCTGCCATCCGGCGTTTTCCAGCCACCCAACAGCTGCGACAGTAATACCTGCCAGCCTTTTACCTCCTGCTGTTCAGGTTGTCTTTCCCTGCTCACCCTTTATCCCCCTGCTGATGTAACCAGCGCGACGGCGTGACCTCAAAGGCCACCAGTGACGGCTGATGCCATACATCCTGTTCATCGGTCCAGGCGGCAATCCACATCCGGGCCGTTGTTGCCTGTAACCGGACAGGCTCCTGCGCCACACGCCGGGATTTCAGGCGAGTGTTGTCACCGTCAGGAACAATATGACGCCCCGTCGCGGTGTTTCCTGATGCCCGGGATGATGCCGGTGAAGCCACTGAATCCGGTACTCCTGCAGGTGTATTTACGGCAAAAGAGAGGGTTCTGGTTAAGGGTTGTGAACCGGAAGCGGCAAGGCGGGAAAGTGAGGGCTGTTTTGTTGCTTCAGAACGTTCAGTGGCTGAGCGGGCTTTATTGTTCGCCTCATCCATTGTCATACAGCTGTTACTGGCTGTGGCATTGCAGTCAAATTCACTCTTCATTCCCGCACAACCACTCAGCAATAAAGCCAGTGCCACGGGTGTCAGATACAGAATATTCATTTCTTTCTCCGTTACTTGGGCGTCTGTATGGCAGGCACCGTATCCCCGAGATTAAGTTCCTGCAGCATCTGCTGTGATACCTGAATACCGTTATCCACCACCGCTTTCGCCTGGCGTGCCGGCGTGGATGCCTTGTCCTCGTCCGTGTACTTCAGCTGAAAACCTTCCTGAAATACCACCGTCACTTCCGTTCCTGCCCCTACAGGGATGACCGGGTGATACTGCTCTGCCCGCTTGATGTAATAATCACTCAGCGTTTTACCGACCTGCGATGCCCCGCCACCCAGCGCGCTGTTCATCACTGAACTGCCGGAAACCGAGGCCACAGCCCCCGCTCCCGGTGTTTCCTGGCCGATTCTGGCCACACCGCTGCCAATACCATCCACGGCACCGGCTGCAAATGCCCAGCCAATAATTTTGCCGTTACGCATGACCGGCTCACCTTTGATGCCGTTCTTCCCTTTAAAAGAAACATGGCCTTTAAAAGGCATATCAATCACATGCCCGTTTTTATGGCAGGAAAGACGATCGGTACGGATCAGCGCCCGCTCACTGGAGATATCGCCATAGGCCCCGGCAGTGACCATACAGCCTGTCAGATCATACGTTTTATCGTTGGGCATCCTGACCAGGCCGGTCAGGCGGAACTGCATCGGGGATGGATCGCTGTTACCGGTGACGGAGGCATTGGCATCGGCCCCTTCAATAACAACCGCCGGCGCAAAGCTAGCTGACGGGATATAAGGCAGAGGTGGTTTATTGCCGACAGCAGATTTTTCACCATAATCCACGGTCATTGAGGACAGCCCTTTCTCAGGCTTTGGTGTCACCTGATACTGCGTGACCGGTGCCAGATTTATGTTCTCATTACCACTGCCCGGCGGGTAAAATGTGGTTGGAGGTGGAACAGCTGCGCCCGGGCCAAAAGAAGGTGCAGGTTGCCCGGCAGGTAATTCCGGTGCGCTGTTTTCTTTCATCGCCTCCTGTTCGGCCCGCAGGATAGCCAGTTCATTCTCCTGCTCTTCAATTTTGGCCCGGTAGTCCTGCTCCCGTTGTTCCATTTTCGCCAGACGGGACTCAAACGCTTTCAGCTTCTTTTCCGCCTCACTGGCGGTATGTTGAATATCTGCAACCGCCGCATCTGACACCTTTTTATCGAAGGTCTGGGAGACCACACCGGTCATATTGGGCGGCGGCGCTTTTTGCTGCTGTGTCTGCGCTGCTTTTCCTGCATGCTGCGCGGAAGACAGATACCAGGCAGCCCCACCCACTGCACTGATCCCCAGACCAATAAGCGCCATTCTGAGGTTTTGTTTACGACGAACCAGCTGATTGATATTAGCCATCCCGCGCCTCCGTCTGTCCGACCATCACCCAGACATCGGTGGTCGCTCCGGGTAACAGGGTTTCTGCACGGGGATAAATCACCACACTGCGCACACCCGGCGCACTGAACTGAGATTCAGATAACACTGCCGCATGTTGTTGCCTGTTACTTATCCGGTAGCGATATACCCGCAGAAGATCGCCACTCCACATGCCGTCTGCCCGGGCGACCAGTCCGGCAGGCAGTGAGAACACCGGCGCTGCCACGATCGGAGAAAAGACGTATCCCGGAGGAGTATCGCCTTTCATCAGCGTCCTCTGTACATCAACCAGCAATGCCACATAATCATGACTGCGCTCCCAGGCGGCAGCAGCCTGGTGGCGAACCGGCCGCTCACTTATCAGATGTACCACCCGCCCATCCCGGGCCTGAGGCTGCCCTATAACGGAGACCACCAGGCCACCTTCGGTACGGATATAAAACGTGAAGGGCGCGGTTTTCTCCGTCATCAGGATCACCCCGCCATTTGCAATACCTGTCTGTCCGTACTCTCCGGTATTCGTGAAGGTTCCCTGCGCACTGTCAACACCCACAATACGGTCACCCGGAACAACCAGCAGGTTAGGCTGTGTGTTGCTCAGTGCAATACGAGCCTGTGCATCAGGCGACACAGGAACCTGTACGGGTTTCTGTGCCACCGGTGCGGCCTGTACGTTACCGGCCAGACCACACAACAATGCGACCATTCCCGGAAGTGTTTGCCATTTATTTCGTTGGTTTTTCTTTCTCATTCACCAGTTCCTTAAATGACCGGATCGTTGTCATCCCGTCCCTGTAACCCAGTTCCAGCCGGTATGCCTTTTCTTCCGGCAATGCTTCACGCCGTCCAATCCACGTCTTCAGCGTTCCCCTGAAATCCACCACCCCGGCATTCGGATACACATCAATTCCGGTCATATAAAACGCAGAGCTGGCGTTGTTGGTAATGATCTGGCTGGCTTCACCGTCCAGAATCTCTTTCATCTGAGGGCGGGTTGTTGTGTCGAAATAACGCAACAGGGCCTGATGCTGGGCTTTTACTGATTCTGGCGTGACATTAAGTCGCAGGAACATCAACGATTCCGCCACCTGCTGCAGATAGCTGGCATCAGCCACATTACGGGACAGCGAAAACGGTTGATTAAAGAACATGGGGATGTAGGTTTCTTTCTGCCCCCGCGCCAGATCTTCAATTCGTAACCAGGCAAGGACATTAGCGGCCAGACTCAGACCAAGAAAAAACAACAGGATGACAAACGTCAGGGATGTGAACTTCAGGGCTGAGCGATGTGCGCTCAGATCCATAAACGTCTCCTTATTTTAACCACAGTCGCCGGCATGACTCCGGCAGCACTTTAAACTGACTGTTCAGTCCCGGCAGATGCCAGTAACACATATTAAAAAGCCAGGACGTCCCCTTTCCCTTTTTGAAGTGGGTTAACGCAAACCAGAACAGAAGCCCGACAATCAAACCGGCCAGACTCTGGTTGAAGTAAATCCCGATGCACGGTGGAGTCAGTCCAACGGTAGCCTCATCGAGAGGGATCCCGATGAGGCGTTTCTGTTCGGTCAGCGTCTGAGGGAAGATATAACGTTCTTCCACGTCATCACGCATACCGTCATCTCCTGATAATTAGCCACCGATCATGGTGAAGATAACCTTGGTCACCACGATAAATACCGGGATAAACACAAAGGTGGCGGGGTTGTGGTTACGCAGATAAAGCATAAAGACCAGGAACACTTCGGCGACCATGAAGTAGTACATCATCGTGGAGTCCTTACCAAAAGTCGCCTGGACGTCCGCTTTACCGGCTGAGGCCAGGTCCGTTGCCTGTGCCATTCCCTGTGCCGCCAGCCAGAGAGCCAGCGGCGCAGCCACATATTTCACCAGGGCTTTGGCGGTTGATTTATTAACAACAGCCAAACAACGTGACAACAAACCCGGCTTACGTTTTTTCGCAGACGTTGTCATGACATTATTTAAAACAGCCATTTCAGCCATATAAATTCCTCTTTAACGGACAATAAAAGTTATATAGGCGGAATTGCCCTCTGAATACCCGGGAGTGGATATTCAGAATGAAACTCCGGACTATTTCAGGCACGCTACCGCCCTCGGGTGCAAATCCGATCGTGACCGGGAAATACGGTCTGCAGGGCGCAAAAGCCCCTGCCCACAAATAACAGGGCATGACAAATGCAAAAGAAGCTCTTTCTCCGAAAAAGACAAAAGAGTATTGCTGATATTTAAACTCCCGCTACGGAGGCTCTTTACTGAGCAAAGATTTAAACGGCTAAATCAATTCTCCTTCAATATCTCCCAATAAATCTCCTCAATATCCGGGACATGTTTAAGGCTATGAGCTAAACGCAACATAGCTTCATGACGGACTTTACGCCCTGAACGCTTAGCGGCCTCATGAAGACGTTGTGCTGTAACATCGCTCATTACAACCGATACTGATTTATGTCGTGATCTACAGCTTTTCATACCCCCCCCAAAAAAAAACTTAATGGATATATTGTTTCAGAAAAAAACAAATAGCGAAACGGGTACACCTGTACCCGTCATTTTTACAAAATGTTTTCTAGCATGTTGCTTTAGTTATTTTTAATAGTTTTGTAACACTTTTTGGTTGGATCGTTTTGGGTATATATCTTTCCCATCCATACAGCCCTGAAATATAGAGAAAGTTTTTTAAAGTATGTACATTCAATGTTCTAAATGAACGATTAAGCAGCTCTGCTGTATTTTTCAAATTTCTCCCTGTAATTTTCGATATATCACGATAAGAATATCCCATCAAACATAGCCAAAGCGCACACCATTGTGAGTCATTAAGAAAATCAAGAGGATTAAGTTCAGAAAATTCTCTGACTGGCTTTTCGAGAACACTATCTGTTGAAGATTCTTTTGATAACATCTTATTATAAGACATAAAACTAAAACGCCTTAGAGAGCACACATCAATAACTCGCGTTATTGTGTATTTTTCATCACCAAAGAGGAAAGGTTCTGTGATATACACAAGCGGCGTATAATGTTTATCACAATAAAAAAGATGGATTTCAAGAGTAATGATACGAAGTGATTTACTCATCACTGTTGTACGTATCTTTTTGTTTCTGCGACGATAATTTTTAGACAAAACGCCTAGTTCTTCATCAGTTTTCCCGTACAGATTGGTATTCTTGAGTTTGAAAAGCTCAGGAACAGTCCTGGAATGTAGCAAATATTCTCCATCTGAGTTCATAATGAACCATGGAGCGGCATTATCTGTATAATGTTGCAGAAAAGCAGTTAAAAGATCTTGAGATCTAACAGATAGATCAATAGAGTTGTGCTTAGCCATAACTAGTTCTCCTGTAACGGCTAGATTGTGGTTAGCACTGGCAGCGGGACCGATATTCCCCTGTCAGTGCGATTCAGTTAAATTTTTAAAATAGTCAGATATTGCCAACTATTTTTTCAATGCAAATTTTATCAAACACTTTTTCCTGGTTCAATATCTCTCATTCTTTCTCAGGAAAAAACTCTTGCAACGATTCCCTTATTTCCTGCTTAAACTTCGAAATCATTTCATGATAGTTACGACGCGAATCCGACTTTATTTCTGTTAAATCAAACATACAATTAAGAATAGCCTGAGTGGTAAGACGACTCTTCATACATTCTTCCAGAAGTCGCTTACGAAACAATTCCTCATCAGTTAACCCGCCATTTTTTTCCTCTTCCTGTTCACGCTTTTTTAATTGCTGTACAACGCGTAGTCCTGTCTCCAGCAATTCGGAACAGACACTTGACATATTAACATCAGCCGGAGTGGCTCCTTCAGCCAGTCTTTCATCAACAAGCTGACGAATACCATCAAGTGTTTTTTGTTTCATATAAACGTTTTGTCTCGGCATTAAATATTTCCTGCTACAAAATTACAGTGCCTGATGCAGCACTGTTTAAAAAACAAGCAACAGTGCCTGATCCAGCACCGCAGCACCATAACAGGCACTATAGCATCAATATCAGGCACTGTAAGCAGCACTGCACAGGCAAAATCCAGCCACAATCCAGCACCGTAACAGGCACCGTTACAGTGCCTGTATTTCAGTAACATTATGATTAATAAGAATTAGCACTGTAACAGTGCTGCTTATAGTGCCTAACCCAGCCACAATCCAGCACTGTTACAGTGCTGCGTATGACTAAAAATCGTAAACTTTGCCACCTAAAATAATTTTAATGCACTGATTCTAAAGATAAATCGTGCAAAATGCAGTTTTGCGACAGGTGTGAGGGGAATACTTTCAGAGGAGAGATGAGGCAAAAAGCAGCCCGGGACTGATTCAGAATTTCGGGGCATTGCCTGTAAAGCACAAAAATGGCATGCTCACTCCATAGTATTGACGCTATAAATAGTAAAAACATGCATAAGATTATCGCCATTATCCTCATAATGTTTGCAGGAAACACATATTCCTCTGACTGTTTTGAACTTGCTGGCAGAGATTACAAAATAGATCCCGATTTACTGAGAGCGATTTCATGGCATGAATCCCGTAACAGGGTTAATGCTATCGGCATTAACCCTGTTACGGGATATGGCTCCGGCCTGATGCAAATCGACTCCCAGCATTTTAAGGAACTGTCACGTTACGGAATAAAACCGGAACACCTGGTTACAGACCCGTGCATGAATATTTATACCGGTGCGTATTACCTGGCAATAGCATTCAAAAAGTGGGGTGTAACGTGGCGAGCGGTCGGTGCTTACAATGCCGGTTTTCGCAACACAGAGGAACAGGAACGGCGCAGAAAAATTTATGCTTCAAAAATACAGAACATTTATCGCAATATAAAAACGCAAGGGCACTGAAATATGTTATGCCGCGACAGCGGCATGGAAGGCCACACACAAAAATATCATATGAGTGATAATGCTGACTGGCCGAAGCCCCGCAAAGCGGGAACCCATCTTATATATATCCGGTAACTGCGCAGCCTCCTGCCAGACCATTTTTCGCGGGCACAATATTTACAGACTACCGAAAAGCCAGTTGATGAAATTGAGGCATATCAGACGACACAGCAATGCCGCAGGATGATAATATAAGTAAAGCCCCGAAAAATTTTTCGGGGCTTTACTTATATTATCATGACTTCCACTCCCTGAACTGTTCGGCAATCATCCATAATGCTTTGTTGATTCGGATATCACCGTCAATGCCTGTAATGGCTCTTGTCCTGGTATTTTTACCGGAGGCACTTCGCCCCGATAATCCACCTTTTATCATATTCTCCTGAACCCGCTGCCAGGTCGTCCAGAGATCGTTCTGTTTATCCTCCCAACGGCGGGGAGTAATTATTTGTTCAGGCGTCACAGGCGTTTTATTTTCATCTTCATACCTGACCATCAATGCAGCTCTGCCAAATAAATGTTGTTCGTCGCTGTTAAGATGTATCTCTTTCATTGTCTCCATATTTTCAGTGACTTTATCAAAGACACCGAGCACTTCATACGCTCCCTCAATAACCTGCCCGACAATATCACCTTTATGTGGGACGCGGATTTCGCCAAAATTATTCCCGCACACCAGGCCATTTGTGCAGACAAAACGAAAAATTCCGGGGATCATCTGATAACTGGATGAACCATCATGTGAATTAAGCAGGATAATTTCAGGAACTTCTTTCCCGTTAATATGCCCTTCCCTGCGAAGACGTAACATATGTTTACTGTATTCGCGGCGTCCCAAATCACGAACCCGACTCTGACAGGCAAAGAACGGCTGGAAACCTTCATCACGTAACTTATTGATGATATTGATGGTTGGGATATATGTATAACGCTCACTCCGGGATTCATGTTTATCACCAGAAAAGACAGATGGAACAAACTGCATTAATTCGTCATCCGTTAACGGGCGCTCACGGCGAATAGAATTATATCGACCAAAACGGGAAGCTAATCGCATAACAGCAACTCCTTTATGAAGGCATAAAATTAATAAAAATTTTTTCGCTTAATATCATCCCCCCTCGGTTATTGTTAACAAAAAGACAACAATTCCGAGGGGAAGGGCCATCAAATCAGGTCAGTTCGGGACTGACCAACCTGCCGGGTGAAAAGCAGTAACAGCGCGATCAACTCATCAGCGTTTTTTCTGACAAGAGGAGTATGATTCTCCAGGCTATCCAGTAAGTCATGCAGCTCATTATTGACCTGGTGGAGCACCTTAAAGAGTGCACCAGAATCCCGGCAGCTCTGATATGCAAGATTTGCCTGAACAGCACGATTCTGCATGATGTCGATTTGTGCGATTGCGTCTTTCTGCTGATCGCCTGTTGGCTGATAAGTGGTGTTAAAAGAAAATGCGCTCATAATTCCTCCTGTATCTGATGTTTTCAGCCCCATCATCTGTTGAGTTTCGGGAGCCGCGGTTTTGACGTTTTGCGGGGACCTGCCTTTTGTTCCCTCCGGTATTAACCATCACCTGTTTGAGAACCTTCGCCGCAAGGGGCATCACTGCCACGGCCGGAAACGACTGTCCGGGGGCAGACCGCAAAAGTTTTTGCCGGCTTTTGGGCAAAAAGTTTTGCGGGATGTGCATTTCACCCCTGGACTGGCGGAGACGGTTGTGGCTGTCTTTGCCCCCGGCGACAGGGGCTTAAACAGGTGAATGGCACCGGACATAACAACGGGCAGGGACCCGCCGCAACGACGAAGAGCGCGTGCGCGAAACGGCGTTGCCCCTTACATCCCGGCGGCCTTTTGCCGGGATGCCAGGAGCGCAGGCCACGGCGCGACAGAGGCGGCGCGACCGTTCCGGTCGCTGCAAACCCGGGGTTTTGCGTCAGGGATGGAAGCCCGCCAGGGCGGAGACAGCTCCGCTGGCTCCGTTCACGACAGCCCGCCCCGCCAGGGGGACGCCCGGAAAAGGCATAAGCAGGAGAACAACAAAACAGACAGTAATGAGAGCAACAGGAAAAAGAAGAACAGTAGCAGTAGCAGGAACAACAACATCAGCAGTAACAGACAAATGACAGGCATGAAAAGACAGAAGCACACTGCAGAACATCCGCGTAATGAAAGGGGCGGCGCGTAAGCGCGGCCCCTTTCAGCGCCACCGGCGCGCGGTCTTTTCCCGGCGCGGGCAGACGGGCATTTATCCTCCCGCCTGTCCGGCGTCTTCAGGCACGCAGACGAATAATCATCTCGGGGCACAGGTATAAGCAAACATGCCGCGCGACAACTCCCCGGGAATGCAGAAGACGCCAGCAACGTCTTCTGCTGGCGTGATTTGTTCAGACCTCTGTCGAACCGATCCATATACCATTCAGATAAGCATCAAATGCATCATTCCCCTCCTGCACTTCCTGCGGCTGAACAAGGTTCAGGCTTTCGTGTGTCCAGCCTGCGTCAGGTGCAGACACTTTCAGCAGAAGATGCCCATCAGAATCGCGAATCTCCAGATCAGCAAACGTGTTCCCGGTCAGGATATCTGGTTCACCGGGTCGTTGATCTGTAACATATGTGATATATCCCATCCATTCTCTCCACATTAAATATTTCAGCACTATCCGGGACGACGGTGCGGCCCGATTTTCAGTATTCCAGAGCAAGTTCAGCCATCAGGGCATCTTTCGCTTCCCGTGCCAGCCTGGTTTCTTCCATCGTCAGAAAAAGCCCCTTTCGTGCAGCAGCACCAATGAATACCGGACGATCCTTCAGAGGAAGCCGGGAAAGATGATTCATCGCCATATCAAACAAATTCGCTTCATAAATTTCATAGTGCAGACCACATCCCCAATGAGCCTGCTTTTCCAGTCTGCTGATCACCACATCAGCCCGGATAACATCAAAGGGATTGCGGGAATGAATATTACGAATAAAGCCATCGGTACGTGCTGCTGACATATTTCTGCCCATCTTTAATACACCTCTGTTTTTTGCCCCCATCATCTGTTGAGTTTCGGGAGCCGCGGTTTTGACGTTTTGCGGGGACCTGCCTTTTGTTCCCTCCGGTATTCACCATCACCTGTTTGAGAACCTTCGCCGCAAGGTGCATCACTGCCACGGCCGGAAACGACTGTCCGGGGGCAGACCGCAAAAGTTTTTGCCGGCTTTTGGGCAAAAAGTTTTGCGGGATGTGCATTTCACCCCTGGACTGGCGGAGACGGTTGTGGCTGTCTTTGCCCCCGGCGACAGGGGCTTAAACAGGTGAATGGCACCGGACATAACAACGGGCAGGGACCCGCCGCAACGACGAAGAGCGCGTGCGCGAAACGGCGTTGCCCCTTACATCCCGGCGGCCTTTTGCCGGGATGCCAGGAGCGCAGGCCACGGCGCGACAGAGGCGGCGCGACCGTTCCGGTCGCTGCAAACCCGGGGGTTCGCGTCAGGGATGGAAGCCCGCCAGGGCGGAGACAGCTTCGCTGGCTCCGTTCACGACAGCCCGCCCCGCCAGGGGGACGCCCGGGAAAGGCACAGGCAGGAGAAGAACAAAACAGACAGTAATCAGGGCAGCAGTAATCAGAGTCAGAACAGGAGGAAAAAGAGAATAATCACAGGGAAGGTGATGTCATTTCCGACAGGCCATAACCAGAGAAGGCGGGGGAGAAGAACGGGCGCCGCAGGCGCACGTTCATTCCCGTTCCCGGAGGGAAACAGCCTTCCAGGCAGTCTGGTTGTTCATGCCCGTACAATGCCAGCAAGGAGAAAGGGGCCACCGGCGAACCAGCAGCCCCTTTATAAAGGCGCTTCAGTGCAGTCAGACCAGCATCAGCCCTGAAAAGGCGGGCATACGCCCGCCTCCAGGTTGCTACTTACCGGATTCGTAAGCCATGAAAGCCGCCACCTCCCTGTCCCCGTCTCTGTAACGAATTTCGCATAGCGATTTTCGTGTCAGATAAGTGAATATCAACAGTGTGAGACACACGATCAACACACACCAGACAAGGGAACTTCGTGGCAGTTTCATGGCCTTCTTCTCCTTGCGCAAAGCGCGGTAAGAGGCTATCCTGATGTTGTCAGACATATGGGATGCCTCGTGGGTTAATGAAAAATTAACTACGGGGCTATCTTCTTTCTGCCACACAACACGGTAACAAACCACCTTCACGTCATGAGGCAGAAAGCCTCAAGCGCCGGGCACATCATAGCCCATATACCTGCACGCTGACCACACTCACTTTTCCGCTTATTCAGGCTGTTTACGGGTAATCTGTGTGATTGTTGCCGCATCACGCTGCCTCCCGGAGTTTGTTCGGCACCATCCACCGCTCCATCTCACGGACGGCATGACCGGCCTCTCTGGCTGCCAGACTGGCTTCCGCGATAACCTGCCAGAATGGCATATCCTGCCACTGCCAGCGTTCCATTCCGGCCAGTGACGGAAAACGCTCACCCCACTGCCAGAACAGGGTTTCCAGGTCATGCTCTGCCACCCGGTCACTCCAGCGGGCATGCCAGCTTCCGACTGTTTCCGGTGAATGGAATGCCAGTTCGATTTCAGCCTGAGCAACCAGCGCCTGGTACGCACGGGCTTTCTGCTCTGCCTCCCTTGCCTGCTGGCGGCTGTACTTCTGCATGACCAGCGCAGATTTATGGCGACTGCGTTCCCTGACACGGAACCGCACCGACGGGAACAACCGCTCTGCCGCATCACCGGGAAGGGGAAGGAGGCAGACCTCGCCCTGTGTTTCAATCAGCACATCGACGGCATACAGCCACTGAAGACGGTTACCGCGCAGTTCTTCTGCAGTCAGAGATGGCATGAAAAATCGCAGGTCAGACAGCGAAATCCTGCGGCTTCCGTTCAGACAGCGGAAAAACGCCCCCGCATACGGATATTCCGCCAGCGTGTTACCCTGATGGCGGCGTTTTTCCGTCTCCGCCACCGCCCGCCATGCGGCCTGTTGCTCTGCGCTGAGAGGAACCAGCGCATACTGACGGGCAGTCATGCAGCACCTCCTTCCGTGACCAGCAGGTTGATGATGCTGGCCGTGGAATATCCGGCCTCATCCAGACTCGCTGCCAGACGCAGGATGTGATTCACAGTTTCAGGGCTGAACGATGGCTGTGTGCGAATCACCCGGAAAGGACGTCCGCTGATACTGACCAGTATCACCATCCAGGTTGCGCTGGCCTCACCGGGGCTGCATACGACAATATGAAAACGCTCATGGAACGGGCTGAAACGCACCTGGACGGGGAAAAAGCCGCCAAACTCGCTGCCATACTCGCCATTCATCATCCAGTTGTCCGGCGCATCCAGTTCACGCATCACGGCATGTGTGAGGCGACAACGAACATCACTTCCCGCAGCACGACTGTCTTCGTATTCCTGTGCGCTCATGGTCTGTAATACATTCAGGGTCAGTTCAGGTTTCATCACGGTATCTCCCTTGCTGCCGCCCCGTCTCCGGCGGGGCGGCGTGATAAATGGTTTATAACTGGCGGTCAGGCGGCATCGGCCTGGTTGTCACGGTATTCCGTGGTTTCCGTCTCTGCCTGTGGACGTGGCGCACACATCCAGTCAGGCACCCAGCGGTTGTCTTTCATATGGAACTCTGCATGTTCAGCCGCATCGCCTTTCTTCATTTTCTCCGCGTCCCGGGCGGCACCGGACAGTCCGGCCTCATTCAGGGCTGCGATAATCTGCGGCTTTTTCAGGTGTCCGAAGAAGTTTGCTTTTGTCGGCTGCCACCAGTCGCGCATGTGAAAACCGATGGCGCTCTCCAGCGTGTCCAGCGGACTGCGTGACGTGTGACCACAATTGCGGGTCTGGACACCGTAAAGGCTGCATGCGGTGCAGAAACTGAGCAGGGATAACAGCATCTCCTGGCTGAGTGACAGGAACGTCGTCATATCCCATGCCCATCCCTCCGGTAACAGGGCGGCAAGACGGGCTTTTTCTGCCATCATCGCCATGAATGCGGCACCTTCCTTCCCTGACGGCGCATCGCTGGTCAGCGAATAATGTTTACATTCCAGGCTGATTTGTGCTGGTTTACTGTACGCCCCGCTGCCAAACACATTCAGGCAGAGCGTCCATGCCAGCAGTGCCAGAGATTTGTCCGGTTGCTGCATGAGTGCCGCCTGGACTGCCAGCGTGCGTTCGGAAGACATTTTCGTCAGCAGTGGCAGACTGATTTCCTCCACTGACGCTTTCTCCTGCACCTGTTCCGTGCGGTCAGCGTCGTCAGCCACGTCATCCTCACTGCGCAACTGCACACCACGCTGGACACATACGTTGCCATAACACCAGGACACCACCACACCGCTTCCGGAACGCATCTCCGGCGTCCACGCTCTGACCTTCGCCATGCAGCGCATCAGCTTCATTTCTGCTTCCAGCAGGTCGGATTCCTCACACTGATTTTCCAGCGCGTCGTAACGCGTCATCAGTTCGTTCAGGCGTTCTTCTTCTGCCTCCGTCAGCACCGCTTCCGGATCCGGCAGACTGCAGTATGTTCCGGCATCCTCACGGCACTCACCGACAGGCTCCATGCGTCCGGCGCACCATTCCCAGCCTTCGGCTTCCCGAAGGTGTTCAGCGACAGCCTGGAGTTTTTCCAGCAGGGCGGCATCGAGCGCCACACGGTCCACATAGCCACCCTCGTCGTCGCTGAACAAATCGGTGCGCAGTTCGTCAGGTGAGAAGGCATCAGCCCCCACGAAGCGGAATTTGCTGTTCCCCGCCACCGCCACTTCACTTTCCGTAATCAGATTGCGGATAACCCGCACATCCGGTTTACCGCCCCATCCTGACTGGCAGGCAGCTTCAAACACCTGCACCTGACGCGCGGTGTCGTTCTCCAGTGCCAGCGCCTGACAGTGCTCTGTGGTGATACGGTCTTCTGCCAGCGCATCGAGGATGACAGGTGCAAGGTCTGCCAGTTTCAGCATTCGCTGGACGTGGCGGGGTGAATAGCCCAGCAGGTCGCCAGTCTGCGCAGGTGTTTTGCCTTCCTGCGCCATTGCGCGGAATCCGGCAATCTGTTCGGCAGGGTGCATATCCCGACGATGACCGTTTTCAGTCATTGATGCGGCAGTCGCCAGTTCCTGCGGAATAACCTTCACGCGGACAGGCCAGTCAGCCGTAAGGATGCCACGCTCTGCCAGCATGTTGAGTGCAGCCAGTCGGCGACCACCTGCGGCGACACCGTAACGGTCACCAGGCAGGGCATGAACAACCAGATTCTGTAACAGGCCGACACCTTTAATGGAGTCCGCCAGTTCGCTGACGGACTCCGCAGAATACGGCACCGTGCGCACATTCAGCGGTGATTTAATCAGTGAAGCCAGCGGCACACTCACTTCCTCCGTCTGCGCCAGCAGGGCAGACAGTGCAGTTTCCTGCGTTTTTGCAGGTTTACGACTGGATTTACGCTCCGTTTTTGCCTTAGACTCTGTAACTGACATAGTTAGTACCTCCCAAAACGGTAATAATGATTGTCTGCCGGACGCGTTCCCGTCCGGCACCTCTCTTACTTAAGAATGCCGAAATCACGGATGACATGGTTCATCCAGTACCCGGCACCGTCTTCAAAATTCCATGTACGCCAGACCATTGCACCGTTATTGCGGACAACCAGTCGAAAATGTTCGCCGTGGTCATCCTCGATAAAGACGTTCCGGTACTGTGCGGCAACGGCTTCAGCCTGTTCGCGGGTAAAGGAGCCGTCAGGCAGCCCCTGAAGTATTCTGAAATATTCGCTCACCCTCATCTCTCCGGTGATGCCCCGCACAGGACGGGGCGGTTGTCACAGTCAGTCGTTCAGAACGGGATATCGTCTGAAAACCCGTAATCGTCACCCTCCGGCGGTTGCGGCTGAGGCTCGGGCTGCGCGGCCTTACGTCCACGGCCTTTCGTTTTTGCGCTTCCTTTTTTCGTACCGGCCTCCACCTGAGGTTCCGGCTGAGGTTCCTGCTGAGGCTGACCGCTGAACTGTTGTGTCTCTTCCGGCTGAGTCTGAGCACCTGCGGCACGTCCCAGCATCTGCATGGTGCCCGTGGTTTTAACAAGGATTTCAGTGATGTAACGGGTGACGCCGTTGTTGTCATCCCAGCTACGGGTACGGAGTTGCCCCTCGATGTAGACCTGCGCGCCCTTGCGCAGATATTCACCTGCCACTTCCGCGAGCTTGCCGAACAGCACCACGCGATGCCATTCTGTCTGCTCCCGCATCTCCCCCGTCTGTTTGTCACGCCAGGTTTCAGACGTGGCCACCTGCAGGTTTGCCACTGCCCCCCCGTTGGGGATGTAACGGACTTCCGGGTCTTTCCCCAGGCGACCGACAAGAATGACCTTGTTAATTCCACGAACTGCCATGATGTGTCTCCTTCTGTTGATGTTTTCAGCCCCCATCATCTGTTGAGTTTCGGGAGCCGCGGTTTTGACGTTTTGCGGGGACCTGCCTTTTGTTCCCTCCGGTATTCACCATCACCTGTTTGAGAACCTTCGCCGCAAGGGGCATCACTGCCACGGCCGGAAACGACTGTCCGGGGGCAGACCGCAAAAGTTTTTGCCGGCTTTTGGGCAAAAACTTTTGTGGGATGTGCATTTCACCCCTGGACTGGCGGAGACGGTTGTGGCTGTCTTTGCCCCCGGCGACAGGGGCTTAAACGGGTGCAGGGCACCGGATACAACAACGGGCAGGCACCCGCCGCAACGACGAAGAGCGCGTGCGCGAAACGGCGTTGCCCCTCACATCCCGGCGGCCTTTTGCCGGGATGCCGGGAGCGCAGGTCACGGCGCGACAGAGGCGGCGCGACCGGAACGGTCGCTGCAAGCCAGGGGGTTCGCGTCAGGGATGGAAGCCCGCCAGGGCGGAGACAGCTTCGCTGGCTCCGTTCACGACAGCCCGCCCCGCCAGGGGGACGCCCGGAAAAGGCATAAGCAGGAGAACAACAAAACAGACAGTAATGAGAGCATCAGAAAAAAGAAGAACAGTAGCAGTAGCAGGAACAACAACATCATCAGTAACAAGCAAATGACAGGCATGAAGAAACAGAAGCCCCCGTCAGAACGTCCGCGTAATGAAAGGGGCGGCGCGTGAGCGCGGCCCCTTTCAGCGCCACCGGCGCGCGGTCTTTTCCCGGCGCGGACAGACAGGCATTTATCCTCCCGCCTGCCCGGCGTCTTCAGGCACGCAGACGAATAATCATCGTCGGGACATCGGTATAAGCAAACGTGCCGCGCGGCAGCTCCTCGCGGACGTCAGAAAACGGTAACAGCTTCTCCTGCTGGCGTGGTCCGTTGAGACAGACGGCGACCAGCACGCCCCCCGGGCGCAACAGGGAAAAAGCCCGCAGGATATGCCGGATATCCTGCCCGTGACTGAACGGCGGATTCATAATGATCCGGCTGTAATACTGCACCGGCTGCCATTCCATGAAGTCGCAACACTGTACCCTGACACCGTTAAAATTTTCCCGCAGATACCGGAGCAGCCCGCTGTTAATCTCCACCGCATCACACATGGCCCCCGGCGCGGTATCCCGAATCGCCCGCAGTATGGCTCCGGTGCCGGCAGAGGGTTCCAGAATGTGATCACGGTTGCTGATTTCCGCCAGCGTCACCAGGCGATCACAGACCGGGGCAGGTGTCACAAAAAGCTGAGATTCTGCCGGAATCTCGATAACCGGTCTGGCATTGTCCAGCCTTGCGCGCATCAGCCTGATACGCTCCCTTAACTGACTGTGCATGTCATTGTCTCCGTCATCCCCCCGGGGATTTCTCCGGGGGGTAAGTCTTATTTCTGCGGGATTTCCGTGATTTTCATGTCGGTGATATACACATTCACCAGACGGAAATTGTTGTCCATTGTGCGACGGTAACGGTATGCCCCGTGATCTTCTGTCTCCGCCATACTGCGCACGGCCTTACAGTCCCGGGGCAGGGCGGCCCACTGTGCCTTTGTCATTTCCCGGAAACCTTCTCCCGGATAGTTGACAACAGGCGGACGCTTCGCGGTCTCTCTGGCGACGGCGGCCTCTTCTGCCGATGGCGCTTTGTAGTCCGTGATGCGATCGGGCGTCACTTTCATCGTGCCACTGTACCCGAGGAAACTGTAATTCGGCGTTGTGACTGAACTCACCGCCCCGTTGCTTTTGTTCACGCGAATGATGGTCAGCCACTCGCCCCGGCTGCAAATCTGCCCGCCCGGCTCAAAATCCTGCGTCCGGGTAACCACGCCGCCGCTTTCGTCCAGCATGGCACGCTCATAGATCAGGCGGTTCTGATAGTGGTTAACCCAGCGTTGCTGATGCTGAATCTGCCGTTCATGACAGCGGATCGCAATTTCGC
>SKEB01000331.1_pt1 | contig 47620 bp, 43 predicted proteins | sample 4826561 | NCBI WGS metagenome assembly SKEB01 (sample SAMN11008820, study PRJNA524170) | human gut metagenome | biome: Human fecal sample; material: Feces; isolation source: fecal sample from pouch patient p17 | host: Homo sapiens | place: Israel: Tel-Aviv | collected 2016-03-29
CCGGGACGCTCGGGGCGTGACACGGAGTGCGTGCGGGCAGAGTGGAAGGTGTCAGGAAAAACCCACCATGCAGGGTCCTTCATCGAACCGGACGGTTCGGCGTCGGAGATCCCGCGCCCGAAGGGCGTGGCGCGAGCCGGCGCATGGCTCCCACGGGGAGCCCCGATGTCCAGCCCCGCGCAGCGGGCCCGATTCCAAGGGCCCGCATTGGACGAGTCCAAGGCAGCACAAGGCGGCTTCCGGGACGGCATCAGCGCAATCCGACTAGGATGCGCATTCTGCTGCCGGCTGGCAGCATGGAACCCTCTGTGCTTCATGGCCAGCCGGAAGTCTTTCAGCATCAACATTGAAGGACTTTGGTGATGATGATCAATGATTCGCATCCTGTTCATGGGAGATGGGTATTGGGGATCGGCCTTCGGAATAAAGGTCGGAGGACGTGTAGCTCCGTGCCTCAGGAATGTTCGGGACCGCTGTATCCCGGGCAGTCGGTCAATAGACATGCAGGACTATGCTGGCGGTATGGCTTCAGATATCCTGTCTTCATCGCCTCTCGGGTTTCCACACCATATTCATAATTGGAAGACGCTGTTCGTTCTGGGTAATGGTTTCGACTTGCAGAGTGGTCTGGAATCCCGGTATGAGGATTTCTTCAAGGACCGTCGTCCGATGCTCGAGGAACACGTGGGCAAGGGCTCCTGAGGGCGGCATGCCCGTGAGTATGGGCTGAATCTGTGCTTGGCGTCCTTCTCGAATGCCGGTATCGAACGGACGCCCTTTTAGGCATCGAGAAAGGCTCCTGTCCCTGTGTGCTGGAGAAGACGCGCACTCCCGGTCCATGCGGTTTTCGACGGGCCGTCAGTATCTGGTAATCCGTGTTTTGAGTGGGTGGTGGATGGAAGAGAGTGACTTCCGTTTTCAAATATGTTCCACTGCAAGTTCGGTGGATATGTCTGCTTGCTGCTTCAGGCCTTTATCCGAGGAAGACATCGGGTAAAGAAACGTGTGAAGATATCGGCATGTCATTTAGGTACGTACGCAGCTCTTAGAAAATACTCCCAACGGGAGGATGCAGGGTGGTGGTGGACGCTGACTAGAGCTAATGTTTCCAATGGAATAGGACATGATTTCGCCAGCATCCCGTATTGTCTATCATCATTAAATGATTCCCAATGAGGTTTGCAAAAGCTGCGTATCGGTATTTTGCTGGGATCGAAGAGTCCATTGATATTTTGAAAGTGACTTTCGTGTGCAAGATAAGATAGAAAGCGTGGTACCAATGGTTATAGTAGAATGGTGTTGCAATGTTCCGAGAGGTTCGATGAATAGGCTTGATTTTTTTATTCAGACTCGTTTGCGATGATGCAGCCTGCATACGCTTTGCGGGTTTATTGATTCGCGGTGTTTGTACATCTGATTTGTTTAAAACCAGACAGAATACGTCGCGGTTGTCATAGTTTTCTGAGTTCTCGTTACGATTCCCGCATGGATTCCTTCGTTGATGTCGATGTCATCCTTAATCGGCCAAGCCGGATATCGCACTCATTTACCTCTATAATTTCCGTGAATCTTCATTGTCGTGAGTGTTATCTTTTGCTTCTCGTCCGAGTTCTGTTCGAGTGTCGCACTTTGTTGTGCTTGCCATAATTCTGGCAAGCACAACAAAGTCACCAGTCTCAAGAGAACTTTTTGGGTTACAAATGACCTCGAAGTAGCCCTGTAAGGCAGACGAGTCTAGTGTTGTGTTAGGGGTTTAGCCAGTGGTTTTTGTTTTTGTCGCGTATTTGGGCCAGGCCCCCGCCTGGGTACACGAGTATGCTGCTAGATTCACCGCGTCACGATGTGCTTCGCCCACGGTTTTGCCTCGTAATATATCAGCGATGAACACTCCAGAAAACGCATCACCAGCGCCGACGGTGTCGACGACGGGCACGTGTAATGTCGCGATGCGTGAAACCTCGCCGTCATAGATCACGGTGCTATGGGAATCACCGTCGGTAAATACGATACCCCTTAGGTCGAACCGATGCTCCAACGCCTCGAGCAGCGCCATCTCCTTATCGTCGGAGTCTGACACTGTGATATCAAACAAATGTCGAAGGACATCTAACTCATCTTTGTTGAGCTTGAGGACTGTAGCCGAGTCGATGAGGTGGCCAAGGACAGCAGCGTCGTCATAGCCTTCCCTCAAATTGATGTCGAGGAATCGCATGGCGTCATCTCTGGTCTTGTTGAGCAGGGCATAAATGGTATCCCGGCTGGTTCCGGGTTGTCGGCATGCCGTCGAACCATAACACACCGCGTCGGCGCTGGCCACCAATGAGATGATTTCATCGGTCAATTGGATATGGTCCCAAGCCACATCGGTGTTGATTCGGTATGCCGGGATCCCTTTGTCGACCGTGACGTCGACAGTTCCCGTAGGATAGCCGTTGATTTGAGCGATGGTTGTGACTCCATTATTCTGAAGCCGTTCAACAATCTCTCGTCCCAATGGGTCATCACCGACGGCGGTGACCGCAACCGCTCTGACGCCGTTGTTGGCGGCATGATAGACGAGGTTGGCAGGTGCGCCTCCCGGACGTTTTCCCTCAGGCAGCACGTCCCACAATAATTCCCCGATGCTGACGATAAGTTTGTCTGTTTGTTGTATCGCAATTGGTGTTTGCATTGTTCGTTACTCCAAATTCGCATGTCTGGCGAACATGGTTTCGCCAGTTTGACCAAGACGGGGCATCAGCATAAGAATGAGGGCGTCGTAGGTAAGCCATGACAATTGTTCGAACAGTGTGCCCATGGGTTGCAGAGAATGAGCTGTTTCCACGTCGTTAGGAGATTTTTTGGGTGTCGAACCGGGAATGACTACCACGATATCCGCCAACCTGCCAATTGATTCCTTGGGAAACATGGTCAGTGTCGCCAATTCCGCGCCAATTTGCTTGCACTTCTGGCTCATGGCCACCAGGCTTCCAGTGGTTCCGGATCCGGACCCGACAATCAGCAGATCGTCTTTCTGAATAGCAGGAGTCGTTGGCTCACCGACGAAGTACGTTTTTTTGCCAAGGTGCATCAGCCGGTTGGAAAACCCGCGGGCGGCGAAACCCGAGCGTCCCAATCCCGCGATAAACACGTGCCTGGCTGAAACGATCGCTTCCACAAGCTCCTCCATAGCAACATTGTCCACATGAGAATGGTAACGGCTCAGTTCTCGGATAATAAGGTCAAGCTCTTTGTTCATTGTTTGTCATCTCCATGAATCGCTTCAGCCAAGGACTCGGCCTCGCCAGCGGGGTCGGCAGCATGCGCGATGCCGCCTCCGACGATCACCACGTCGGCTCCGGCGTCCAGATATCTGCCAACTGTCTGCAAGTTGATGCCACCGGCCACGGCAATCTTCGACTGGTGGGCGAGAGCCTTCATCTCCGTCAAATCATCAAGGGGGGTCCGCCCTTGCGCTTGTAGGTCCACGCCGGTGTGAACGGCGATATTGCGCACGCCGATACCTTCCAATTCGGGAATCCGACTTTTCGCGTCGGACACACAGATCATGTCGACGACGACCTCGCCGCCGTATTTCTCTCCTGCTTTAAGGCAACCCCGAATCGTACCCAAATCGGAAACACCCAGTACAGTCACGTAACGGGCGCCAGCCTTGAACGCGAGCTCGGCTTCATATTCTCCGGCATCCATGATTTTGGTATCCGCCAAGATATCGGTATCGGGAAACTTCTCTTTGAAAGCACGGACCGCATGCATTCCCTCGTCGATAACAAAAGGAGTCCCAATTTCAATGATGTCGACATACGGTCGCACATGCGACACCAACTCTATCCCTTGTGGAATATCGAATTCGTCAAGAGCCATCTGCAGCTTCGTCACAACAGTTCCTTTCGCGTTCGCGATGCGATTCTTGTAGATTGACCGGCTTGCCATGGGAGGATATAGCGGCGTGAATCTACCTCGAATTCCAGAAAGGGACGCATCCTCGAACCGTCCCCACCTCAAACTCGCAATCGCAGGTTCATCAAAGATGAACCAATATATTTTATTGTTTTTAATTGTATTTCCGCGTTCCTGTTATATCACAGTTTTTCCGTAGCTGCTACTTGTTGTTGTCCGGTGTCTCATCTGACGCCAAGAGTAAAGTTCATATAAACAGATTGTTTGGAGCCGCCCGCATGCTTATGAAAGCTGAACGCCAGGAATTGATAGTCGACCGTGTGCAGACCACGGGCCGTGTCGTCGTGGCTGACATAGCTCAGGAACTGGGCGTCACCCGTGACACGATCCGCAAGGACCTTCAGGAGCTTTCACGCATAGGTGCTGTGCAGAGGGTCCATGGGGGAGCCGTGGGCGCCGATGAAGAATTGACTCGATTCGAAAACAGAGTAGACATCAACAGAGACGAAAAAATTCGATTGGCGCAGGCGGCTGTGGAACAGATTGTCGACCACCGTGTTGTTTTCATTGACGGCGGTTCCACGAATTACATAGCGGCGCAATGTCTGCCTCGCTCCTTCGACGGTACTGTTATCACCAATAATCCGGCCGTGGCCCTACTGCTTTCAGACTATGACAAAGTTGAAGTGAATATCCTGCCTGGGGTTATTCACCATAAATCCAAGGAAGCGGTGGGTTCGCGGGCCTTGTCGGCTATCCAGGAGCTGCGTTGCGATCTCGTGTTGCTTGGTGTCTCATCCATTGACCCGAAACGGGGGATGACTATGCCTTATTTGGAATCGGCCGAGACAAAAAAGGCAATTATCTCCGCTGGGACAACCGTTATGGGATTGGTCACCAAAGAAAAATTCAACCGCATCTCGACTTACTATGTCGCCGACTGCGATCAGCTGGACATCATGATTACCGACCAGCCCATGAGCGCTTTGGCCGATTACCTGAACATGGGGATTCGCATACAATCGGTCTGACGCTTCTGGCGCGTCTATTCCTGCAGCGGCATTAGATATGTTCGGTCTTGTGGCAGCAAGCATGCGCAAACCCAGTATTCTCTTCGATTCCACAGAGAAATTCACCTAAAATAACCACGATTTTGCGCTTTTCGGCAAAAGGTATATACTCAAATACGATGAAACAAGGAAATACAATTATTGTTTTCCTGTTTCTTGGACAGACGTTGCTTGATCGTCAACGAATATCCACAAGGAGGTGACGGCGATGATGCGGTTTTTCACTGAGATGGCTCTGTGCGTGGTGCACACGCGCCACCATCAAGAACGGCTTATCAGGCGCTATTCGTATGTCTAAATGGCCCATTCCGATAGGGAGGGCAGGAATAAAGGATAATTGATTCTATTCGAATTCTTGTGCGAGCTGGATCATCGACGAATTTCCGCATCGTGGAGGAAGAGCTTTCCGCAAGCTTCGGATTTTAAGACGTACGTCTGTCGGGCAAAACCTGCTTGTGGTCTATTGCGTGGCTGACGAATACAAACTAAACATTGAAAACAATAAAGAGTAAAGGAAAACAATCATGAAAGCACTGATGCTTACTGCTTGGAATAAGTTCGAGATCCAGGATCTGCCCACCCCGGAAGTGCAGCCGGACGAGGTTCTCATCAATACCGCATACGCCGGCATCTGCGCGTCCGACAAGCACTACGCCGAGGGGCTTCCGGGATCGGTTCCCGCGGTACCTCCAGTAGCACTTGGGCATGAGACGTCCGGCATTGTCGCCGCAATCGGCTCTCAAGTCACCAATGTCAAGCCTGGAGACCATGTCGCGGTCGACCCGAATATCTACTGTGGCCAATGCGAATACTGCCTGACACAACGTCAGGAGCTATGTGAGCACCTCCAGGCCATCGGCGTGACTCGCAACGGGGGGTTCGCCCAGCAATTCACCGCTCCTGCCACCATCGTCTACAAGCTTCCTGAAAACTTGTCGCTGAAGCAGGCGGCGGCCGTCGAGCCGGTATCCTGCGCCGTGCATGGCGTGGACATGCTCCGCATCCATCCATACCAAAAGGCTCTGGTCATCGGCGACGGCTACTTGGGACAGGTATTTGTCCAATTGCTTCAGGCCTATGGCGTCGGCCAGGTTGACCTAGCCGGCATCGTCGATGAGAAGCTGGCGCTGAACAAGAAGCTTTTCAAGGTCGGCCGGACTATCAACACATCAGAAGAAGAAATTCCGAAAGACTCCTACGATGTGGTAGTCGAGGCAGTAGGTCTCCCGCAAACCCAGGAACAAGCCGTGGCCGCGACCCGCCGTGGGGCACAGGTGCTAATGTTCGGTGTCGGCAAGGAGGGACAGACCTTCGGTATGGACACCTATGAGATCTATTCAAAACAGTTGACCATCCAAGGTTCGTTCATCAATCCTCTGACATTCCGAGACGCCATCAGCTTGCTCGCAAGCGGGAAGATCGACCTCGATCCGCTTATCAGCCATGAGTTGACGCTTGAGCAGGTTCCGGACTACATCGATGGGAAGATCACCGGAGTATCCAAGGCCGTGGTCAAGGTCGGTTGCTGACCTGTTCCCGCACTGCCTCCGCCCTTGGTCTTTTCCATATATGGAGATCTCCGATCCAAAGGGCGGGGCAGAAACATTCGCGATCCTATGAATCGCTGCGTAAGACGTATTCCGACAACACCCATATTCTATTCACACTTAACGAACACGCACTGGCAATGATGCGCCGTGTGCCACTAATCATCGGACACTCGTCTTAAATCTGATTCAGCCCACCGACGTGCGAGGCGTAGTGAACGAATGTGAATCGCAGGAAATTCAATGATCGAATTACCCATTGGGCGGTTTGGCGCGGCATAGCTGCACCAGCCACTCCTCCGACGAATCGACGCACTCTCAAGAAAGGCAAACAATTGTCAAATTCCACAACAAGTCAGCATCGCACACCAAACGTATGGTATGTCGCAATCGTAGCAGGCATGGCTTCTTTCATCGATCTGTTCTCTCTCTACTCGACGGCCACGGCCCTCGTCATATACCAGAAGCACTTCCACTTCACCAACCTGCAATATGGGATCCTCACGTCCGCGATCACGTTCGCCATTGCGTTGGGCGCGGCGGTAGGAGGGCGGCTCGGCGACCATTTCGGCCGCAAGCGTGTCTTTTCGGTGACGATGCTGGTCATCGCCGTGGGCTCTCTTACCCTCACTGTCTCGCATACATTTATATTGCTTTTCATCGGCATAGTGCTGGTGGGATTGGGCACAGGGGCTGACCTTCCGGTGTCTCTGTCGACTGGTGTCGAAGCCGCCGGAGACAAGCAGCGCGGGAAAGTCGTCGGCATTTCGGCCATCCTATGGCTCACCGGCGCCATCGGCGAGGATGCCCTCGCAATTCTTGTCGGTGGATGGGGAATCAAAGGCGGCCAAATTCTGTTCCTTTCACCGGGAATTATCGCGCTGATTATTTTCGTGCTCCGGCTGTTCCTGCCCGAATCCGAAACATGGATGCAGGCGCAGAAGGAGCGCAAAGAAGGCATCCACACGGTACGAGCGGACGAGGCACACTTCACGGACTTGTTCAAGCCGCCTTATCGTAAGCCATTCATTGCCTTGATAGGCTTCTATGGACTGGAAAACATCTGTTCGAACACCGTCGGACAGCTCGGTACTTGGGTAAACGTCAACATCATCCATATGAGCGTCTCAATGTCGTCAGCGATCAGCTTCGCTACCGTGCTGCTGGGCATTGTGGCGGCTGTGGTGTTCATGTGTTTCGTAGACACACCGAAGCGTAAATGGCTACTGTATATTGGTGCCATCATCTATATTCCTGGATTCCTCGCATTCGTCATCGGCGGCTTTACGCCCATCATGTGGATGGTTGTGGGATCCTGCGCGCAAATCGGCGGCACCATAGCAGGTGAGCCGCTGATGAAAATTCTATGTCAGGAATCCTTCCCGACCTTGCTGCGCACCACGGCGCAAGGAGCGGTCATCTCGATCGGTCGGCTCACCGCCGCGATCGCTGCCATTTTCACGGAGACGATAGTGGCTGCAGCACCCTCGGCATCCTACGTTGGCCTGACAGTGATTTCCGCCATTGCGTTCGCATTCATGTTCTGGGGGTTCAAGAGGGCCCGCAGCGACAACATGTTCACCGAAGAAACGCAACTTGAATAATCCGAATAGCTTGCAATCAGAAGTTTTGAAGTCTACTCCAAACAAAGGAAGGACGATTATGGACAAGAGAGAGATCATATCGCGTGTCGGCAATATCCAACAAGTGGCATATGCGAGAAAGATTCAGTTTGAGGAGGGACGGACCTCGGGAATGCGCGCAGTCGAGGTCAAGAACGGCCCGATGCGTTTCATCTCGATGGCCGACAAAGCCCTTGACATTGGCGAGTTGGAATACAAAGGCCGTATCCTCAATTTCCTGACCAAACCAGGACTCGATGGGCGAAACCAGTTCGACACCAGTGGCGAGGAGGCGCAGCGCAGCATCATGTGCGGCCTGTTCTTTACCTGCGGTTTTGAGAACGTGGGCGCACCATATACCGATGACAACGGAAAGGCGTATCCGATGCACGGAAGGCTGCGCACCACGCCCGCCGAACACGTGTGCTCCGATGCAAGGTGGATCGGTGACGATTATGTCATCACACTCAGTGGAGAGATGCGCGAATCAGAGCTATTCGGCGAAAACCTCTTACTCCGTCGCACGATTACAACAAAACTGGGAACTCCGGAAATCCATGTCAAGGACACAGCGATCAACGAGTCGTTCAGAGACGAACCAGCCATGCGGATGTACCATTGCAACTTCGGCTGGCCTTTCCTGTCGGAAGACTGCGAAATCATCATTCCGTCACGGACCATCACTCCCAAGGATGACCGTTCCAAAGCCGTGCTGGGCGACTGGATGAACGTATCCGAGCCACTCTCCAACCAACCAGAGCTGGTCTATACGCATCAGCTCGCCACGGACTCCCAGGGCAATTCATTCGCCGGCATCATCAACCACAAACTCGGCATCGGTATCACGATGGAGTTCTCGGTATCTGATTTCCCATACTTGCTCGAATGGAAATCAAAGTCTGCCGGCGACTATGTCATCGGACTTGAACCAGCGAACTGTGCCGTGATGTACGGTCGTCAGGAACTTGAGAAGCGTGATATCCTGCCCATGCTCCCGGCACAATCAAGCGAGACCAAGGAGCTGACGTTCTCCATCCACGATGGAGACAAAATGCTAGATGCTGTGGCTCAACGCCGCGACGAACTTTTGTCGGCGTAGTGGAACTGTTCAAACCCTGCTGGTTTCATAGAGCTCAGCTTTTCCAGCTAGATAAATAGAACACGGTTTGTGGTATCGAAAGACGAGTAGATAGTCTTGTCGTGTTTGCGTTTGATGACAACCTGCCAAAATATTGGCGGGTTGTCATGTTTCAGCGTGTCGTTTAGACCCGTATGTAACCGTAAGGAAACATTTCTAACGGGGCGAGATGCGGGGCGCGGGTGCTTTCTCGAACAGCGGAAACACTAATGGTTCTAACGATTCAAGTCACGTTTTAGTTCGAATCCCGCCCTGTCCGCCTGGTGGATGCCCCGGAGCTCATTCCGGGGCATTCTTGTATTCGCTTAAAATCCCGTGTTCGCAGAGCGGTTTGGGCTGGAACCTGGTGCCTACAATGATGGATGGTAGCCATGCGTAATCACGCGAGCCGACCCTTGGGCGCCGACTCTGCAAGGGAAAGGTCGGGTCGTGGATCAATTCATCGCCATTGTCTCTCTGATCGGGGATTGGTTGCTTTTCACATTCCCACTCTTCCAGGGGCTGATGGAGCTGCAGGAATATCAGGAGCTCCTGGACGACTTTGATCAGCTCAGCAAGAATTGGGATGAGGTCTCGCCCTGGTGGTGGCTGGCCCCCATCGTCAAGATCCACTTGGAGCGCAAACGCGGGCACGAAATTCTTCGTCAGGCCACCAGGACCCGGTCTGAGCGTCGACGGGCGCTGAGCTTCCTTGACCAGGCGACTGCCTGGTACTTCGTGTCAGTTGCAGGTTGGCTGAAGATGATCTCCTCCTCTTATGAATTGCTTGAGACATACGATGCCGAAGAGAACATATGGCTGCTGGTTCTTCTTGTCTTCCTGCTGACCTCCGGCGGTCTCTTCAACGCTTACTATCGCATAGACAGAAAGCGGATAGGCCAGAAGGAGAAGGAGCTGAAGCCCGACTCAGAGGTGGCCAACGACTGACAAGGTGCTCATGAGCCTAGACAATGACAACGCTGAACCTGCTGCAAGAGCAGATCTTGGCGCTTTGAGCAGTATGGGTAAGAGACCAGTGGACGCGGGAAACCGGATTGTTCCCATGGCTATGCGAGAGCTACTGGACGGTTTGAGGACGAATTGGCGCGTCGTTCAGCATCCGCCCTTGGACACTATCGACCAGGGCATGGAACTGGGCATTGCTGACCTGCTGGGGCTCTCTGTGGAAAACCTCTCCAAGTTCCTGCTGCTGGAGGACGCTGGAGGTCTGCTAATACTTCTGGTGGCCAAGGGCATAGTGCGCCCTGATTTGCACCAGGTGCGGGAAGTGGTCGGATGCCGAAGGCTGCACATGGCCTCGGCTGCCACCCTGCACCAGTGTCTGGATACGGTGCCGGGCCGGGTCTCGCTGCTGGATCTTGCTCGGAAGCTGGCATCCCGGGTGTTCATACTGCCGGAGAGTTGAAGTCATCGACTAGGTCATTGCTTCTGGTCTCTGCCTTGGGGGATGCTGGAAACCGTTGTGTGCGAAGGCGGGAAGGAGCAGGCCGGTGAGGCTGAATCTGTCTAACAGAGGGTCGTCGGCAGATGAAATGGATCAGATTCATCCTTCCGACTCGGTGCAGGCGACCAGATCGGGTCGAGCAAGCCGGTGGCTGGTGGCGTTCAGGGCCGCCTGTTGCGGACTGTTGGTGGGAGTGCTGGTGGTGCTCTACCGGCAGGGCATCGGCTACGGCACACAGTTCGCTCGATGGGCCTACGCACAGATGCGTGACCGGCCCCTGATGATTCTTCCTTGGCTGCTGGCCGCCCTGCTGGTGGGCCTGGCCCTGGCCTGGATGGTCGGCCGGGTTCCCATGGCCTCCGGCTCCGGCATCCCGCAGGTGGAGGGTGTGGTCATCCACGGCATGCGCATGCCTGCCCTGCCTGTGCTGGGCGTACGGTTCCTGGGCGGTCTGGCCTGCGGCATGTTCGGCCTGTCTTTGGGGCGCGAGGGGCCTTCGGTGCAGATCGGCGCGGCCGGTTCCCAGCTGGTTTCCCGTGGATTGCGTCGGGACCGTGTGGAGGAGACCTGCCTGGTGACCTCCGGCGCGGCTGCCGGCCTGTCTGCAGCATTCAACGCGCCCTTGTCGGGGATGGTCTTCGCCCTGGAGGAGATCCACCGGTCCTTTTCTCCAATGATTCTTCTGTCAGCAGCCATGGCCTGCCTGAGTGCTGATTTCATTGCCAAAAACCGTTTCGGCCTGCGTCCGGTCCTGGACTTCACAGCTATGCCACAGCTGACCATCGCCCAGTATCTGCTGATGATCCCCCTTGGGCTGGTGGCCGGCCTTGTGGGAGCTGCCATGAACCGTCTGCTGCTGGGAGCGCAGAGCCTTTACAGCCATCTGCCCTCGAAGCTGGGACCGGTGATCTCCCTCTTCCTGGCCCTGCCGGTCGGATTGGTGCTGCCTGCTGTTCTGGGTGGCGGCGAGGATCTGATCGGCAAGGCGGAAGGCGTTCGTGAGCTGGCCTGGTCGGTGGCCGTCAACCTGCTGGTTCTGCTTCTGGTCAAGATGCTCTTTACGGCCAGCTCCTTCGGCAGCGGCGCCCCTGGCGGCATCTTCATGCCCATCCTGGCAGTTGGCACGCTGACCGGATCACTGTGCGGGATGGGTGCGGCCGCCTTGGGAATGCCTGTCAGGATTATTCCAGTCTGTGCGGTCTGCGCCATGGCAGGCACTCTGACGGCCTCGGTCAAGGCCCCCATAACCTCCATCCTGCTGACGGTGGAGATGTCCGGCTCTCTGGTTCATATGCTCCCCGTGGCCCTGTGCGCCTTCACAGCCCTGATGGTGTCTGATCTGCTAGGCGTCGAGCCCATTTACGAGGCTCTGTTGGAGCGTTACCGCCGAGGGCATGCTCCCGATGCCCAGGCCCCTGACAGGGTGACTGTCGAGTTCCCCATAGAGCATGGCAGCCCGGCGGCTGGTCGTCTGTTGGGGCAGGTCCCCTGGCCGAACGGATGCGCAGTAGTCGGTCTTCGCCGGGGCGAGCATCGGCTGATTCCCGCAGGAGATTTGCGGCTGCTTGCTGGAGACGGTGTCATCCTGCTCTGTCCGGGCGATCGCCTGGACCAGGCCCGTCAGGTCATGGAAAGCCTCTGCCGCTGACTGGTGGTGTTCTAAAGGATGGTCAGGCACTGCCCGCGTACTGCCACGGCCTGGGTGTTGCTGATGGCCACCATTGGCCCCTCGTCACCGTAGCGGTCCATAATTTTTCTGGTCACCTCGGTAAAAGGTTCAGAATCAAGGTGGGGAAGGAGACGGAAGCCCACCAGACCCAGCCCGGCGGTGGATTCCAGATCAGGAGCGGCTGAGCGCGGATCCATGGCATCCAGGAAGCCGATATCCGGACTGGTCACCACTGCGCCGGCCGATTCGCCGATGTAGGGTTTGCACTGATCCACCTGCTGCCTGATCAGATCAGCAGCACCTGAGCGACGCAGCTCCTGCAGCAGGAAGAAGGTGTTGCCGCCGGACAGGTAAATCAGGTCGTCCTCCTCAAGGCTGCGACGTATGGTCTCCAGATCGGCGGTCGAGACCTCCAGGTCGTCGATCCGGCAGCCCATGTCGGTGAAAGCCCGGCGAGCCTCCTGGACATAACCATCCGAACGCTGTGGAAGGTTGGCCGTGGGGATGAAAGCCACCGTATGATTCTTGGGCGAGTCCTCAAGGAAGGCGGGCAACCTGTCAGCGGTAGCGGAGAATGAGGATGTGAGCAGCAGTCGATGCATGACGGCTCCTTTCATGCCAGGCGGGACTTCCGCCCTGGGCAGGTCGCAAAGTATAAAATCCGACCATTGCTGGCCTCAATATATCCATGCAATGGCTTCCACATAGTGATTGACTACATGTCGACTGGAATCCGGCGCAGGCCCTGTAGGTCCGGATGTTTATTCTGGGGTCATGGCAAGGCAGCATAAGGAGTTCAAGCAGGGATCCGGCCAAGGCGTATTGGACGACCTGCCAGGCGAGGATAAATTCAGCGATGACCGCCCCGATACCGTAGCCCCAGGCGGCAGTATTCTCTTCGCTTTGCCCGGAACCCTGGTGGATTGGGACCCGCGCCGAGCCCTGGTTGGGCAGTATCCTGACGGTGTAGTCGATATGGTGCTGGATCCGAATGACCCTTGGGGCTTCGCCTGCGTCAGAAGACAGATCAATCTGGGCGTGGACCCACAGCAGGCGTTGGCCGACTATGAAACCACTCACGGGCCTGCGGTCGCCTGGGTAGTTAGGGTCTGTCTGGAAAACTACACCCTGGCAGTGAAGGGCCTGTTTCCCGGAGCATCGGAGCTGCTGGGAAATCTGCGGCGAGCCGGGTTGACGCTTTGGGGCCTGTCGGCAACGACCCGTCAATTGATCGAGTCGGTATCCAAGGTGCTTTCGCCGCTCTCTGCCCTGAAAGGTGTCCTGATTTCATCACAGGAGCATCTGGATCTTTCTGATCCGCTCTTCTATCGTCTGGCCCTTCGTCGCTTCGCCATCAGCCCCGGGCATACGATCTTCGTTGATACGGATTCTGAGCATGTGGCTATAGCTGACCGACTAGGCATGGAGGGGATTGTTGTCCATGACATCAGCAGTCTGCGTCAGCTTCTTCGTCAGCGCGGTATCGCCTGTTGAGCGGACTATCAGACGATGCGGCGGTCTGCGGCCCAGCGGGTCAGCTCGGTTCGGTTTGAGAGTTGGAGTTTGCGCAGGACGTTGGAGACGTGGGTCTCAACCGTCTTGATGGAGATGAACAGCTCAGAGGCTACCTCGCGGTAGGTGTAACCACGGGCGATCAGGCGCATGACCTCCTGCTCGCGTGCGGAGAGCCGATCCAGTTCGTCGTCTTCCGCCAGACCGGCATCTGCTGCCTCGTCCTCCTGGAAGGCGGAGAGCACGAATCCTGCCAGCTTGGGGGAGAAGACCGCGTACCCCTCGTGAACCTGGCGGATTGAGGAGACCAGGTCCTTGGCGGAGATGGTCTTGGTCACGTAACCACGGGCTCCGGCGCGGATGACCGAGCCCACGTCCCTGGGCGAGTCGGATACGGAAAGAGCCAGAAAGACCGACCTGGGGGAGAGGGGATGCGAGCGGCTCAGGATTTCTGCGCCCCCGCCGCCCTGGCCACCGGGCACGTGCACATCCAGCAAAACCACATCGGGCCGGGTCTGCCTGACCATGAGGATGGAGGATTCCACGTCTGCCGCCTGACCCACGACGTGGAAATGCGGCTGCAGGGTGGTGATGACGCCGGTACGGAACATCTCATGGTCGTCGACGACGGCCACGCGGATGCTTGCTGGTCCACCCTCGGCTTGATGGGGCTCTGCTGCAGTCGTGGTCATGGGCGTGGTTCAGCCCGCCTTTCCCGACGTGGGTCCTCAAGTGTGGTTGGGATCGGACCGGCATGCGTCTGTGAATGAATGGTTCACCATGCATCCTATCATTGCTGGGCCTCAGTCCCCTTTTCAGCCTGACCAACCTTGCGCTCCTGGTGTTGGCTGGCCTCGGACAGCGGCATATGCATCCTGACCTCGGTGCCCCAGCCCGGGCGCGAGACGATCTCGACCCTGCCGCCACGCCGCCGAATCCGGCCGATGATGGACTCTCGGATTCCCAGACGGTCGGCTGGAATCGCATCCATATCGAAGCCTGATCCGTGGTCGCGCACGTAGACCTCAACCTGATTCCTTCGGGCCTCGCAATAGACGGAGATGGGTTCCCCACCGTGGGTTACGGCATTGACCAGGGCCTGTCGGGCCGCGTTGAGCAGGGCATCGGTCTGGGCACAGGGCATGGCATCGCCAACGGTGACCACCTCGATCGGCTTGCCTGAATCGTCCTCCACCTGTGCGGCTATCTGGCTCAGCCCTGTGCTGACGGATCGGTCTGAGGGGGTGCGTTCCTGGTAGAGCCAGTTGCGCAGATCGCGCTCCTGGGAGCGAGCCAGGGTGAAGACGGTATGCGGGTCGTCGGCATGCAGCTGGATCAGGGCCAGGGTCTGCAGGACGCCATCGTGCAGATGGGCCGCCATATCGGCCCGCTCTTCCTCGCGTTCCTTCATGGCTCGTTCATCGCCCAGTTGGCTGAGGATCGAGCCTACCCAGGGCACGACCACTGCGGTTACGCCTATAAGAAGCAGGCCGGCCAGGACTATCAGGGTGAGGGCCCAATGCAATTCCTGGGTGGACAGCAGGAAGATCACCGCAGCAGACAGGATCAGGGCCAGGCTGCCTATCAGGGTCGGCAGGTGGTAGCCGGTTCCTTGGTTTTCCGGCCTCAGCCAGGCCAGAACCAGTCCTGCGCAGAAAAGCAGGCAGGGGACGACAAAGGCGGGGCGCATACCGCTGTTGAGCAGAAAGACCGCAGTCAGCAGGAGGATGATGCCCAGGCCTGCCAGCAGTCTGGTTATCCGCCCGGGACTGATGCTGTGATCCTCCTTCTGATCTGGCTGTTCAGTAAGGATGCTGGGCGCCAGCGGGGCTGACTTCGGGTCGTTCGGTTGGACTGCCTGGGTGGGGTCGCCCTGGGGGAGCGTCAACCACAGAAAGCAGTAGATTACACAGGTGATCAATTTGGGGGCCATAAGCACCATGACCAGGCGGATCCAGAAGACGGGAATGCCCAGGTGTAGGCTGACGCCCTTGCAGACCCCGCACAGGATCCTGCCCTTGTGTGGCCTCATCAGGGGCATGCGCGCAGGGTGCAGAGGAGGTGGTTCCCTCAACGTTTGTTCTTCCTGCATGGCTGCATTCATGCCTCCATTATCGGTTTCGGATCGTACCGATAGGGCAATAAGGGGAAGAAATCAGGGTCGAATCAGGGTGTTCCCCCATGAGATTTGCGCTCGCAGGGTGTTGTAATGAAGATATGAGTAGCGACATGAACGGCAATGGCCCCGATAACGGCTGGCAGTGGAAGTTCGACAGGTTCTTCCGCGCCTGCAGGGAGTCCTATCTGATCCGTGACCAAGGATGGGTAGGCGGTGTTTGCGTAGCCTTGGCCCGTCGTCTGGGCTGGAGCGTGACCCTGGTCAGAGCCTTGATGATTCTGGCGGTCTTTTTCTTCGGCGCCGGTGCCGCCTTCTACGGCTTTGCCTGGTTCGTCCTGCCGGACCGGCGTGGGGTCATTATCGCCCAGGAGTTGATCCACGGGATTTGGCATGCTTCCATGGTGGGCATCATCATTTACTGGCTGCTGGCCATCCTGATTCCTGGAGTCGGAATCTTTTCACTGGCCTTCGGTGCCCTGGTCCTGTATCTGTTCATCCGGTGGAGCCGCAACAAGGCCCTGGAGTACCAAAGAGGGTACTGGACTGGGCCGGATGCTGGCAGACCGGTTTCGGGCGATCCCTGGGTGATGGGACCGCAGTATTCGGACCGGCCGAGTGGTGCAGGCTCGCAATGGTATCCGAATCAGCCTGAGTACCCAAGCTTTTCGGGGTATGAGGGGTACCAGGATTACACAGGGACGCGAAGCAATACGCAGACAGACGGCAATGCGAGCACAGAAGGATACAGGAACCAGCCAGGGGATTCCGATTCGTATGGAACTCGGGAACAACAAGGGGATGCGACTGCTTCCGGACATATTTTTGAGACAGCGGATTCGGCAAACGCTGCCAGCGATTCGAACAATACGCAAGGTTTTGAGAATCCTGTCGCTGGTGCAGCTCCCGGAGGTTGGACGGGGGCAGAAGGCCCTGCAGAACCTGCTGGGAACATGAATCAGTCATATGGATTCAGTGACTGGCCGGGCTATGGCACAGCCGGGTCATTCTCGACAGGGCCGGGAATAGCCCGTAAGACTCCGTCGGTTCCGCCCCGGCTGCGGCGTCGTCCCGCCGGACCTGCGCTGGTCAGTCTTCTGTCAGGACTGATCCTGGTCTCCGGCGCAGGGGTCTGGTGGATGGCCACGAACCCCTATCGTGGATTAAATGTGGCCTTGACCTTCGCTCTGATCTGGGCTGGAGGCGTTACGCTGGTACTTGGCGTGGTCATACTGATCCTGGGCTTGATGGGCCGCAGGTCTGGAGGACTGACCCCCATTGCCCTGATGGCCTGCCTGGTTGTCCTGATGCTGGCTACTGGTTCGGCCATACCAGGCATTGAGCAAACCCAGAACCGCAGGATCCTGGCCGAATACGCCACAGTTCAAGTTAACGGCAACAACCATGGGCGCTTGTTGGGGGCGGACAGTGCAGACATGAGGCGTTACCGCCGTGGCATCGCGCTGGTCGGAGATCCGCAGGATCAGGGAAGTGCCGTCATTGACCTGACTGGTTATGAGCAGAAACACGGCACCCATCGTGTTCAGATTATGGATGATGCGGAGAGTACGGTCTCAGGCTGCCCGAAGGGCACCGTCCGCCTGGCTGTGGCCTATGCTGACGTTCGCCTGCTCATTCCTAAGGGATGCAGTTTGTCCTATAGGGAACACACCGACCTCTACAGGGTCTTGGGATCAGGCGCGGCTGACTGGATAACCGAGACGGAACAGGGAAACCGGATGTGGTGGGGCAATACGTCGCCATCAGCTGAACGACGCAATTGGGAGGAAGCCCTGCGAGCGTCCAAGGAGGATCAGTGGCATATGCCCGACGATCCCGAATTGATCGTTGAAGCCAATCTCATGGCCGGTGCACGGGTCACCGTGCAAGCCCAGGGGAGTGCTACCCAGCCGAAGCGGGCGCAGCTCTACAGCGGATCGATCAATGAATATTGGGATTATAGCTACAATCCATGGCAGTTTGGGGAGGATCAGGAAGATGACTGATATGCAGCAACCAGAAGGAGGCCAGCCGCTGGATGGTCAGGAGCGCACCACCAAGGTCATGCCGATTGAATCCCCACCCCCGATATACCAAGTTCAGATGCAGCCGCCGGAGCCGGTCCGTCCAAGCGGCCCCAGCCTGCCTACCATCATTTTTGGCGTCCTGGTTGGACTTTTGGCTCTGACCATGTTGACTCTAGGATTGGTCTTTCTGCGTTACGGTACGGATCTGACCCTAGTTATACCCTGGCAACGGATTATTCCATTGATTTTTGCTGGCCTGGGCTTGGTGCTGATTGTCGTTGCTATATCAACTTGGCTGGCATCAACAAAGCGCGTTCGTCATGACTCAAAAGACCAAGATATTCCAGAAGATCAGGCTGCCAAGGATGGCCAATGACCCCAACAGGGTTAGGGTCAGGGTCAGCCAGTGGCCCGCCCCGGCAACAGCCGGCTTGCCGTCAGATCGGCTGAAGATGGAGCTCAGGGTGCTCGCCAAGAGCAGGATGAGCACCAGGCTGAGACCTGACAGTAGGAACCAGGAGAATGTCATCATCGAGGACAGATGGACCAGGCCGAAGGCCTGGCGGACCACAGTGAAGGCATAGGCCAGCAGAGCGGTTATCAGTCCTGCGGCCAACAGTCCCAGTGCCCAAAGCCGTCCGGCCAGACCTTTGCTGAAGCCGGGACGTTGTCTGATATTGTCTCGAGCCCGCAGATGTGAGTTCAAGGCTCCTATCAGGGCAGTTATGAGGGCAGCAACCAGCAGAACGGGGCCACTGGCCATCAAGGTCAGCAGGGCGGTCAGCGAGGAAATCAATCCGGAATCAGTACGATCAGGCACTTGATTGAGCTGATGGGGCTGGTTGCCGGCAATCATGGGAGTGGACCATTGATCGGCTTTGGTGCCTAGTGCTACGGCGTTGATCCAGTCTTCCAGATTATGGGTATATCTGGGTTCCAAGGGCAACCCGGCCTTGGCCAGCCGACTGCCGGTGCGGATCTGATGGTTGGTGGGGTAGTAGCGCAGAGTCACGTTGTCATTGCCGCTGGCGTGGGTTCTGCGGATGATTTCGCGCGCACCCTGCTCGACTGGCATGGAGACATCCATGGTGCCGAAGTTGATCATGACCGGCATTCGCAGCTGATCCAGATAGGGCAGGGAGGGAAAGTCGGCGTACTCCAGGCCCAGCAGGGACAGATCCATGCCCATGAGCCGGGGTATCACATTGCGGATTCCCTTAGGTGCGCCAATCAGATCCAAGTAGCTGGTGGCCGCCATGGCCATCTGCCGCCGTCCCGGGTAGACGGGAGGCGAAGTCAAGATGGAGAAGGCGATGCTGGGGTCCTTGGCGGTCATGATGGACGATATCCAGGTGCCTTCGGACTCGGCGTACAGGCCTACTTTGGTTGGATCCACACCCGGCCAGGATCGCAGACAGTCAAGGGAACGCCCATAGTCGGCGGCCATGGCCTGATAATCACGGTGAAATGTGGTGTAGGTGTCCAAGCGCTTGTCAGGCACCAGGGTGGTAATGCCGGCCGAGGCCATAGCTGAAGCCAGGTCGCCGTATACTTCGGAGGATTTGCCTGTTCCGGCGCCGTGGATGAACAGGCAGGCTGGTCCAGCGCCCTTTCGGTCGCTTGGCTCTCTGACAATGGCTTGGATACGAACTCCGCCATCCAGAGTGATGCTGATTTTCTGTTCCCTGACTTGGTGGGTGCCCTCAGGGGTGGTGGTTCCAAGGCTCGAGGCGACTGCGGTGGACCGGGTTGAGACCTGCAGATGGTCACGGTAGGGTTCCACCTGCCAGTCCGGCGTCATGGCTTGGCCTAAAAGGAGCATGACCAGCAGGATGACTACGAAGGAGGCGGCGGTAAAGCCCGCCCGTTTCAGCTTTTGCACCCGTCAACTCTACCCGACTGGGCGACTGGTTGGTCAGATGAACCTCCTGATTGTGGTTCAGGAGGTCAGTCCTGGGCCTGCTCGGCTTCGTCCAGGGTCTCAAAGCCGTTCAGCTGCACCGTGGCTAGGATGGTGTCCTCGGTAAGGTTGCCACCCCGTGCCTCGATCTGGTCCACCATGGACTGGTAAAGATCCAGGGTCCGGGCCGAATAGGTGCCCAGTTCGCCACGCAGGTAGGTCTCGAAGGAGGTGGCCTCCGGCGTGTCCTCGCTGGTGCGCAGGACTCGCATCTCCTGGCCCAGACGGGGGTAGCGCTCGCGAAAGTCCTTGGCCCAGGCCACTTGCCTGTCGATGATGCGCTCCTGCTGCTCCTGGCGGTCCAGGCCCAGTCTGGGCAGGTAGGGGGCGATGCTGCTGTGGTACTGATCCGGAGCTGTGGACTCCATCATCCGTCCGTACTTTTCGGTCAACAGGTTGCGCCCTGCTTTGTCGGCCTGGTCCAGGTCGTCCGCATAGCTGGTCAGCAGGGGATGCGGCCAGGTTAGAAACTGGCTTAGGCGCATCTGGTGGAACATTGGCCAGTTGCCCTGACAGTTGGCCGGACCACCCTCATTGTTGACCTGCTGGAACTGTTCCCATTCGTGGCGGACGATCCGCTCGCGCAGGGATTCCTCATCCTGACATTGCTCGTCGTTTGCCATCTTTGGCTCCTTTCAGATGCTGTGCAGAACCGGATCGTCGCTGGAAATGTGAGCCTCGACGTAGGGGCGCTGCCATTCCAGGAAGGTTTCCGGGCTGTTGGTCAGGCCCTCCGCCTGCAACTCTTCTACGATTCTGGCGCAGATGGATTCCACAAGCTTGGTGACGCGTTCGGCAGCCGGCCGGGCCCCCTTGCCGCCTTCGCCGAAGCCTTGTCCTCCGTAACAGGCAGCCGAAGCCAGTCGCAGGATGTCCTCCAGCTGCTCGGTCAGGTCGGCCAGCCTGGTGGCCATTCGTCCGCTGAGCCGCCGCAGGGCCGCGAAGGTCCACTTGTAGTAGGGCAGATACCCGACGGTCAGCGGATTGTTGATTAGGAAGATCAGGGAAGCGCAGGCTTTGACGAATTCGTTGATTGACAGCATTGCCGCAGCCCCGTCGCCCCGCTGTAGACTCCGCGGCAGATTGTATTGGCCCGCCTGGGCGATCATGCCCAGCCGGCGTGAGATCAGACAGAAGCGCACATCGTCAGGCATGGCCTTGAACCCCTGCCGTGTGGCCAGCATCTGCCCCAGAGGATCCGCGAAAATCTTGCCATTGGTGGCCGCAGCCAGCGTAGCCTCATCCAAGAGCAGCCACTCGTGGGGATGATCTTCCGGGGGCGCCTGCCGATAGCCGGTCAGGGATTCGAAGAAGGCGCCGATCTCAAAGACGCCTACACGTCGGTTAGCTCCCTTTGCTCTGACGCTGTCGGTCCGCGAACCGAACCCCATGAACTCGGTGGGCAGGGCCTCATAGTCCTTCTGCAGCTGGTCGCCGATGGCCTGGTAATCCTCGCTGGTCAGCCAAAGGCAGAAGCCGGGGCCGAAATCATGATCCCGGGAGATGGCGTCGTCAAAGCCATAGCAGTCCGAGCCATGGCCCATCAATCCCACGGCGATCCGGCCGCGATACTGGGGGTAACGTTCCTCCAGCATGGGACGGCCCACCTGCTCCCAGTAGGCCTTGGCCAAGTCCAGCCCTTGAATATCCGTGCGGGAGTCATGCAGATTGCTGTCATTGTTCTGATTCCTGGCCGGAGGCCGGTTTGAACCGGTTTTTGGCTGGCTGGATGCTGCTTGCTTAGCCTGGTCGGATTGATTCATGTCCCCGTTTTTATCAGCAGCGGCCTGGGCCTGGTCCAGATTGGCCTTGGTGATCTGGTAGTAGTCGCTGCCCTTACCGTATCGATCCTCGATGATGGCCAAGGCCTTGCGATAGGTGTCTGCCGACTGACTGAAGCGGCCGGTCATGTAGCAGACTTGGGCAAAGCCAGCCAGGGTTGAGGCATAGTGTGCGCTGTTTTCCAGATGGCCGGTTCGATAGATATCCAGAGCTGTGCGAGCCTGGTCCCAGGCCTCTTGCAGAGCCTGCGGACTGTCGCTGCGCTGTATGAGCAGAAGGGCCAGATTGGTGTGGGTGGTGGCCAGATCCAGATCCTGGGAAGGATCAGTGCTGGAATTCTCCAGGATGTCCATGGCTTGGCGCAGCTCCTGCTCGGCCTGGTCGGGTCGGTCGGTTTCGCTGTAGAGCATGGACAGGTTGTTGTGTAGGGCCGCCAGACGCCGATCCTTGGGCCCAAGGGTCTTGGCTGCGGAGGCAAGCGCCTGCCGGTAGAGGTCTTCGGCCTGGTCGTATTTCTTGGCTGCCCGCAGTCCTGTGGCTGCATTGATCAGGGTGGTTGTCCAGGCATCGGACCCCTCAATGCGCATGCGTGTGGCCAATTCGATGGCGCGCTGGATCATCCACATATTCTCCTGGTGGCGGCCCTGGGAACGGTAGAAACCCATGATTTCATTCAGCACGGTCAGCAGTCCGGCATTATTACCCGCATTCTCCGCATCCACCAGCGCCTGCTGCAGGTAGGGTTCAGCTTCGTCACGAGCCTTGCCCGCATTGAAGATGGCATCCAGTCCGTCCAAGAAGGCTTGGGTGTCGAAGCTGCCGTCCGGTTGCAGGTAGGACTGTTGAGTCTCTTCCTGCTTGCTGTCTGGGGTCGGTGTCTGGTCCTGGCTCATTTGGCTCCCTTGCTGTCAGGGTATCTGTAGGTGCGGGTCCCTCATGGAGCCCTAGCGCCCTGGTCGCTTCTATCTATCAGTCTAGGCTGATGGTCTTTGATGGACTTCAGTCGGCTATGTCGCCTAGGTCACACCTGTCCGGTGTAGCTGCCTGAATGGGTAACGAGGAGCTCGGCCAAACATCGCTCATGGTTTTGGAAGTGATGGTTTCTTCGATACAACTCGATGACACGACAGAGCTCATCCGCGTCATTCCAATATTGGTGCAAGAAAGCATACTGCTTGATCTTGTGCAGCCCCAGTTTCTCCTTGCAGAATTCGCTGGGTTTCATGTTATTGACGTGCGTCCAATCCCTATAGGCCCCCTCTTTGATGATGGCCAGGATCTCGATCTCAGGACGAGTAGTCAGTGTAAGTACACGGGCTTTAGACTGGTACAGAGGCGACAAGTGAAAGCGTTCATTTGGCGAGTCAATAATACGGACGATATTCACGCACGGAGAACCATAGGTCACGGAAAGGAACCGTTCCTCGATTTCCCTATCTTTACGGCAGCGGGTATAAAACCGACCAGTCTGCGGATCTTCAATGAGGGAATCTTTAGGAATAATAAGTTTTCCTGCTGTCAGTAGGAGTTCAAAGATGACGCTTTCGGCAGACCCTTCGCAGATAACCAAGGTAGGTTCATTATAAATCGCTTGACTATCCATGAACCGTTTCCTTGACGTAGCTCCGCAAGGCGCTGATGGAAGCGGCTGAGGGCGCGGTTCCTTGCAGGGCACCTGACATGAACTGGACGCTCTTCTTCAGTTCACCGCGGGTGACCAGCTTGTTATACCGGACCAGTTGGAATCCGGCGTTCTCATGTCTGACAGCGAACCAAATGTTGTCCTTTCTGGTGAAATGGTCCAGCAGTTCTGGATAGTGCGTAGAAAAAACAAGCACCGCCCCATGCGGGTTAGTAGCAGGTGAGGAGAACAAATCGATGATAGCGAAGACCAGCTGCTTGTTTATGCTGTTTTCGATTTCGTCGAATAGTAGGTAGCCTCCTTGCGCAAGTGTTTCGATAGCATGTTGTGCCAAGGAGGTTCCACGGAATGTTCCCGCCGATATCATGGCCATAGCTTGCGAGGGATCACAGTCGCGCTCAACCTTTTCATTGCGGAACTTGATATGGAACTGGTGATCGCTTACTTCCAAGTGTTCGATGGTCGGATCGAATAGACGTACCACTTGCGATGGGGGAGTGACAGGAATGGACATTTGCAGCGGATTTTGCAGACAGAGGGTGACCACGGTCTCCTTGGTGCGCAGAATCCCCGTCGTTAGAGAGCGATCGGGGGGCAAAAATCTCTTGACATCCTCGGCCAGCTCCTTTTCGTCGCCCGACTTATTCATTCCTCGAGTAGCTACAGTCCACCAGGATTCTTCGTCGCCATCTATGGTTCTTTTCAAACGAATCTTGCTCAGACTTCTGCCTGCATACTGGCACAGCCGTTCCTTTTCGAAAACCAAGGGGGAGTCGGCGGTGGCCTCGTCCTTGTCGGCGCGACGGAGTGTGGCATTGAGCAGCCAAGCCTCGCCGTTTTCCTCAAAGATAATGCGTGCTGTAATCGTGGGCTCCAGAATGTCCATCAGCGGATCGATGGTGGAGCGTTGAGTTCCCAATGAAGCACCTCTGGCAATGTTGATGATTAGAGAAAGCAGGCGTAGATCAGTGGTTTTGCCGGAGGCATTGATACCGGAGATGCCAATGGCTGTGACGATGCCAAGCGGTGAGGTGGTGCCCTGAAGGCGATGGGTGAAGCTGCCATCGGTAATTCTATCTTCGGCGAACAGAATCATGCGTAGTGCGCTCTTGTCGTATAAGCGAAGTCCTTTAAGGTCAAAGGCTAAGATCCGCATTATGCTCCTTTGAACAGAATATTTGTTTATATACTACATCCGGATGCTGATGATGCGTCTTTCTGTTCCGAGAAACCTAAATATTAATGCAGTGGAAGATTTCCGGATCGTTGGGGCTGTGATCTCGAACTCATAAAATGCAAGAGCTTATTGAAAAGAGACAGAGATAAGATAAGTTTTTATTCCTGTATACAGCTATGTCTAAAAGTTGCGAATACAGAAATTCCGGCCCCTGGGAGCCGGAATAATTGTCGGGGTAGGGGGATTTGAACCCCCGGCCTCTTCGTCCCGAACGAAGCGCGCTACCAAGCTGCGCTATACCCCGTGACAACGTTCTATATAGTACACGTACCGTCGGCCAAACGCTATCGTCTGCGCGGCGCGACCATTCAGATACTTGGTGTTAGGTGGCAACCGGGGCCTAGTACTGGCTCATGCGTAAAATAGCGATTTATGAATGACTCATCGGAAGAAACCCCTCGTCTGACGACGGTCGAACGCGCTCAGGTGCTGCTCGATCAGGATATGGCCATTACGGAGAAGATCGATCAGGGCGCCCAGCTGGATGACGCCATTGATCCCGGCAACCCGACGGACGGCGCTGAAGGCCATCCCGAACAGGTGCGTATGCGTGTGGCCAAGAGGGCGCTCATGCTCAAGGAAGGCATTGAGCCCTATCCGGTCCATCTGGATGTGACTGATCGCATCGAGGATGTGCGTCGTAAGTATCAGGACCGCCTTGAACCGGGCCAGGAGACTGAAGATGTGGTCGGCATCGCCGGCAGGGTCCTCTTCCTGCGCAACGGCGGCGGCCTCTGCTTCGTCCAGCTGGCGGCAGGTGACGGCACCCGCATTCAGGGCATGATCTCCAAGCGTGAGATCGGCGCTGATTCTTTGAAACGGTTCAAGCAACTGGTCGATCTCGGCGATCACCTTTATCTGCGCGGCCGCGTGGTCGCCTCCAAGACGGGCGAGCTCTCCGTCTTCGCCACCGAGTGGAATATCGCGGCCAAGGCCCTGCAGCCTCTGCCTGCCCTTCACAAGGAGCTGACCGAGGAGCAGCGCACCCGCAAGCCCTACCTGGCCATGATCGCCGATGAGGATGTGCGGGCCATGGTCCGCCGCCGTTCCAAGGCCGTCTCCTCCCTGAGGCGCACCTTCGAGGACCACGACTTCATGGAGGTCGAGACCCCCATGCTCCAGACCGTGCATGGCGGCGCTGCGGCCCGGCCATTCACCACGCATATGAACGCCTTCGACATCGACCTCTACCTGCGCATCGCCCCTGAGCTCTTCCTCAAGCGCTGCCTGGTGGGGGGGATTGAGCGGGTCTTCGAGATCAACCGCGACTTCCGCAATGAGGGCGTGGATGCCACCCATGCACCGGAGTTCACCATGCTGGAGGCCTATCAGGCTTACGGCACCTATGACACCATCGGGGAGCTGACCAAGGAACTGATCCAAAAGGCGGCCATGGCCACCGCTGGATCGCTCAAGGTGACCCTGCAGGATGGCAGCCAGTACGACTTCGGTGGCGATTGGCGCCAAATCAGCATGTATGATTCCCTTTCCGAGTCCTTGGGTGAGGAGATCACTCCACAGACCAGCGTGGACCATCTGCGGACCATCGCTGACAAACTGGGCCTGGAGGAGGAGCCTGCCGAAAACCACGGCAAGCTGGTTGAACACCTCTGGGAGCACTTCTGGCAGGACAAGCTGTACGAGCCCACCTTCGTGCGTGATTTCCCTGTCGAGACCTCGCCCCTGGTCAAAGCCCACCGCACCAAGCTAGGCGTGGTCGAGAAATGGGACCTTTACGTTCGCGGGTTTGAGCTGGCCACGGGCTATTCCGAGCTCAACGATCCGGTGGTTCAACGGCAGCGGTTCGTCGAGCAGGCCAAGATGGCCAGCCGTGGCGATGTCGAGGCCATGGACATTGACGAGGACTTCCTGGAGGCCCTGGGCGTAGGCATGCCTCCCGCTGGCGGCATGGGCATGGGCATCGATCGTCTGTTGATCGCCCTTACCGGTGCATCCATCCGCGAGACCATCACCTTCCCGCTGGTCAAGCCGCTGATCTGAGAGGGTCTGAGATGATAACAGGGGAGGGACGGTCATGAATATCAGGCTGTGGATGGATGGCATGCGTCCCCGGACGCTGCCTGCTTCGGTGGCGCCTGTCTGCGTGGGCGCTTCGGCTGCACTTTTGGAGCGGTCACGGCTCTTGGAACAGTGCACCAGCTCCTGCTCGCCCTCTCCTGTCGACCCTGCCCTGAAGGCGGCCACACCGGGAAGGCTGGCCCTGATCGTGGTCTTGTTGGTCCTGCTCGCTTTGTCCATGCAGATTGCGGCCAACTTCGCCAATGACTATGCCGATGGTGTTCGCGGCACTGACTCCGGCCGTGGAGGTGAGGAGGCCGCCTCCGGCAGACCGAGGCGCCTGGTGGCCGCTGGCGTGCCGCCCAGGAAAGTGCTGTACGCTACCATGATCTCGGCGGCTTTCACCTGTCTTATGGGCCTCATCGTCATGGCATTGACCGGTCATTGGTGGATGATCCTGGTCGGGGTCTGCTGCCTGATAGCGGGCTGGTGTTATGTGGGCGGCCCGCATCCATATGGCTACCATGGGTTGGGCGAGGTCAGCGTCTTCATCTTCTTCGGACTGGTGGCCACCCTGGGCACCGAGTACTTTCTCATTGATAGGGTCGATACCGCCGGCATCCTTGGTGCTTGCGCCTGCGGGCTCAACGCTGTAGGCCTGCTCATGCTCAACAATTATCGGGATCTGGATGACGACCGCAGAGCAGGCAAGCATACCTATGCTGTTCTGGTGGGGGCGCGTGCGGCGGCTATTTCCATTTACCTGGTCTACATCCTGAGTCTGGTTCTGGGCCTGATCCAGTTCGTTCCGGCTGTCATGCGACGTGGTCTGCCCGGCTTCCCTCTAGTGTTGATCCTCCTGCCTGTGGCCGCTGTTTTTCTGCTGATCTGTCGAGCTTTTGCCCGTGGCCAGGTGCCCAAGGCTTTCGGCTTGGCAGGCAAGGGTACTCTGGTCTCCGCCCTGTGCTGGTCGGCGGGCCTGCTTCTGCAGCTGTGAAAATCTTGATAGGCTCATAAGAGAGCAGTCCGACTTTCGAGCGATTTGGTGGATAATCAGGCAATCATGTTCATCACACTTCGGGAATACAAGGACGCACTGCGACCCTCGGCCTTGCTCTGCTCACCCACGCCGGTCCTGATCGGCACAGCGGTGGCCCTCCGGCAGCTGTTCGACCAAGGGATGGGACCAGATGCGCGCTTCTGGCTGATCGGTCTCTTATGTTGTCTAACGGCTGTGTTCATCCACAGCACCTGCAATCTGGCCAATGACTACTTTGACGGGATCAGGGGTACTGACGAGGGCCGGAGCAGCCTTTCGGGTGTGGGCGCTGACGGCTCGGTGCCTGATCTGCCCAGAAGAGGGGTGGCCGGTGGTGTGGAGCCTCGTAAGGTTCTGCTGTCTGCCTACCTCAACATCCTTATGGCCTGCCTATCTGGTCTGATTCTCTGCTGGGTGACTGGCCACTGGTGGATGATCCTGGTCGGCATCTTCTGCCTGCTGGGAGCCTGGTTCTACACGGGAGGCAAGCACCCTTACGGCTATAGGGCTATGGGCGAGCTGAGCATCATGATCTTCTTCGGCCTGGTGGGCGTGTTGGCCACTCAGTATATGGAGACTGGCGGCATCGACCGCCATGGGGTCATCGGCGCCTTGGTTGGCGGTCTTATCTGCATTCCCGTTCTGGAGATCAACAACTATAGGGACATTGATGCGGATCCTCTGGCCGGCAAGTACACGCTGTCTTCCTTCATCGGAGCCAAAGGCACACTGATTCTGATGGGGTCCTGCTATGTCCTGGCTGTGATCCTGGGCGTGGTTGAGTCATGGTCCCTGTCGGACGGCTCTCTTGCAGCCGCTTGGCCCCGCCTGCTCTGCCTGCTGCCTGTCCTGGTTCTGGCCATTGCCACCACAGTGGCCAGCTGTCGGAACCGCTTCAGTAGGGCCTTCGCACTGTCGGGCTATACCGATCTGCTGACAGGGTTCTGCTGGATGGGTGTCTGCCTGCTTTAATCGACCGCTTTGCGGGGGAGGTGTAGGTCCGCCAAACAGTCCCTCTTAGGTCTTAGAATTTTCACTATGACCTACAAACTAGTATTGCTCAGGCACGGCCAGAGCGCATGGAATAACACCAATCAGTTCACCGGCTGGGTGGACGTCCCGCTGACCGAGCAGGGCGAGCAGGAGGCCCGCAAGGGCGGTAAGCTGCTCAAGGATAAGGGTGTTCTGCCGGACATCGTCTTCACTTCCCTGCTGCGCCGCGCCATCAACACCGCCAACATCGCCCTGGACGAGGCCGACCGCCTTTGGATCCCCGTCAAGCGCGACTGGAGGCTGAACGAGCGTCACTACGGAGCACTGCAGGGCAAGAACAAGACCGAGATCCGCGAGAAGTACGGTGACGAGAAGTTCATGCTCTGGCGCCGTTCCTATGCCACCCCGCCGCCCGAAATCGACCCTGACGACGAATACTCGCAGTCCCATGATCCACGGTATGCCGGAGCCCCCGTGCCCCGCGCCGAGGCACTGGCCAATGTGGTCAAGCGCGTCACCCCCTACTGGGAGAGCGACATTGTTCCTGAGCTCAAGACCGGTAAGACCGTCCTGATTGCCGCCCATGGCAACTCGCTGAGGGCCATCGTCAAGATGCTCGACAACCTGACTGAGGACGAGATTGCCAAGGTCAACATCCCCACGGCCATCCCTCTGGTCTACGAGCTGGATGAGAACTTCAAGCCCATCAAGCCTCGTGGCGAGTACCTGGATCCGGAAGCAGCCGCGGCCGGTGCTGCTGCTGTGGCGGCCCAGGGCCAGAAGTGAGATCAAAATCCAACCGATGATCTCAATCGGACTTTGAATGCAGCACGTCCAAAGTTACTGAGGTGGTACCGTCTCCTTTGTGGAGGGCACCACCTTTTCGTATTCCTGATACTTTCATACGGGAAAGGGCGGGAACGATGTTCTCGCCCCTGATGTTTGCGTGTACCTATCTGGTCCTAATGGTCAAAGCGATACTCTGCCCAGGTTCGACCTGCTCCTCCACGCCGACTGCTGAGCCATCGTGAAGATGGATAACGCTGGCTTGGTATCGTCTGCTCTGACCGTTGAGCGTGACATCTTCCAGCATGGTGTTCGGTTGCATGGCAATTTGTAAATAGGCATGCAGGGGTTCATCGGTTCTGTTCGTGAAACGAAGCGTGTCGTCTTCTTGCTCGAAATCGACACAGCCACCGCAGAAAGCCAGATCCTTCCAGCTAAAGCGGCGCCACGGCGTGTAAGGAGCGATTCTGATGCTGCGGGTTTCCTGGTCGCGCTCGACTCCCATGATGTCGTGCAGGAAGAAGCTCACGAATTCACCTGCACACCAGCCGCACTTGCCCAGGCCACGTTTGACCTTGGTGGGTTCTTGCTCAGCATGCTCGAAGGGCCACCACCAGAAAGATCCATCCAGATCGGTGGTTCTGCGCAGCTCAAGCAGGGCATCTTTGAGTTCTTCTCGGGTGTTCGCCCTGCAGAGGCCATGGATCTGGCCGGGATAAGTAATTCCGTTGCTGTCGTCAAAGTCCCAGAAGTCGATTCCACCTGTAATCGGGGCATAATATGGGTCTCTGGTGCTGTGGGCCCATCTGGCGTGGTTGCGTATGCGCTCGTCGTCACGACTCGTAAATCCGTAAACGGAGGCCAATGTCAGGTCGCTTTCCTCTCCGTCATGGATTCCGATGATGCTTCCATCCCTGTTGGCCCCTTCCACATACATGGGGCTGCCATCAATGCTGCGGACGCATTTCTCGTTAAGTGACTGATGAAGTTCTTCAGCTATTTGCTCCAGCTGCTCTGCCTGACCGGTATCCAAGAGATCCGAGAAGTCCTCGGCCATGACCTTGGCGGCCTTCCAGGCCAGTATGTTGGACCCGGTGTGGTAGTCGCCACGTGACGGCCCGTCCGAAATGTAAAGGGTCTCATACAGTTGACCTTGCTTAGGTCGTTCGGTGATCAGATCGGAGGCCAGCCCACGGACGTACTGGGTGAATGTACTTTGGTCCGCTGTGAAAGCCTTGCGGCCATGCCGATGAACCAACATGGAAGCCAGAACTGCAGCGAGGCAGGAATTGCCTAAGGAATGTTGGAATCCGCTGGTCTCGGGATGCATTCTGGCCTCGCGCTCCCAAGCATGGTCGGGTATGCCATACTGCGCAAGGAATTCGATCATGGGATTGGCCAGGTCAGGGTTGCTGTCGACCAGACCCATGGCGCAGTAGCCGAAGTCTCTGGTCCATACGTCGGGGAGTGGGTTGGCGTTGGATCCCCAGAATGAGCCAGCCGCTTTGCCGTCTGCCAGCAAAAGAAGACTTTGTCGGGCTAGTTCCGCCGAACGGGTGATGAGTTCACCGTACCATGGGTCTTCTGGAATCTGTACCTTGCCTAGGCTGCCCTTACGGGCTTTCAAGGTAGCGTTCAGAGCTTTCCGGCATTCCGGAATGGAGTTGAATGTCTGGAGGTTATCCTCTTGCTCCGAAAAATCGAAGACACTGGCCACGCTCCAACTTTCTCCTGGAGCAAGCCTGAGCATGGCCTTACATGTGTCGCGCGCGACAGGACTGTCCGATTCGCTTAGAAGATTGAATTTCAGGGGTAAAAGTTCTGTACCATCCTTGCCCTGCGTTGACGACAGAATCGATACATTTACGTCTAATGGCGTCGTTCCCCTATTGGTAAGTCGACAAAGCTGAATCAGACACAAAGGTCTGCTGGTGCTTTTCTGGGGCACGAAGATGATGGTCTGGCTGTGCAGATCGCCTATCGATGCATCGAAGACTGGTATGAGATCGTCTATGAAGCTAAGTGCGGGCGATAGACATTGACGGTTCAGACAATTGATCTGCATTCCAATGTGCCCTTGGCAGAAGGCCAGCTTCTTGTACACGTAGACACCAGGGATGGTCTTGCCTCGCATATCCTGGCGTCCTACCGCAACAACCGCGCGTCGCACCTGTCCAGTTCTGTCTAGGGCGGCCAGAAGGCGATTGTTGGATATATCGACGCTGAAAGGATAATCAGTGTATCTGCCCAGGTCGTATTCCATGACCATATCGTCAGGCCATTCGAGGCCTGCGGCGGCAAAGAAGCTTGCACGATTGCCAGCGGCACCCTTCGCATTGAACCCCATTATGGTTTTCTCTGTTTTGGTTTCTTGTCGATCCGAGGTTGGCAACGGCATCAACTGCTCCTTTCAGCAAGTTTGTGCGGAACGCGGGTATCGCTTCATAAGCATGCTCGAGGACCCATCTATGGTCATGGAGTCCGCATGGCGTAGCCATGCTTCCAAGCACATGATAACGTATACATCTGCAAAGGACAAAGAGATCTTCGCAAGTTTGGCCATCATGTACTTAAGCTAGTGTCCGGTTGCGGATACTAGTCTTTGAAAATCCTGCCGTTGACATGCTAGTGGCGAGTCAGCGCTCCGGAGGGGCGGTTGTACTGCGAACAGCTAAGAAAGATGGCTGAATTTGCACGTTCTGGTCAGGGTTCTCGCCTTCCAACAATTTCAGTAGTGTCTGAGCGGCCGACTTTCCCATCTCGTAGGGATCCTGATGAATAGTGGTCAGCCCGATTTCGCGGGCATATGTCGAATCGTCGAAACCTGCAACCGACACATCTCGGGGAATTGTGTATCCCGAGCGCTGCATGCAGAAAAGCAGAGGGAGGGCATATTCGTCATTCATGCAGATTACGGCTGTCGGGTACTGGTCCAACCTGGCCAACTGGGATAAGGCGAAGTCTGCTCGAGTATCGTCTTTGGGTGCATATACGACTGTTGGACTGACTTGGTCCCCTAATTGGGAGCAGATCGAGCGGAATGCCTGCAGACGTGCCCGACCATTCCATTTGAAATGTTCAGTCTCTGGGTCCAAGCAGACATAGGCGATTTTATGATGCCCAAGGTTGACCAGATGGTTGATGATCAACCTCATGCAGCTGGTCTCGTCTATGCCTACGGTTGCCGAAAATTCCGGAATCGGTTCGGTGTTGATCCCGATAAGCGGGATGCCCGTCGTGGCTAATTTGTCGGCCTCTGTGCAGGGTATTTGGAAGGAGACCACAAGTACAGCATCAGCATTGCGTTTGATAGACATATCCGAAAAGAATGCATGGCGTTCCTGCGTATCCGATACGGCGTATAAAGCGATGTCATACCCTGCGTCATGGAGGACGGAATTGAGGCCAGCCAGAACATGTGAGTCATACCAGGAGTCCAATTCTCCGCCAGTCAAGAAGGCGATTCGTGCCGACTTGCCAGACTTCAATGCTGAAGCAGATCGTGAAATGGTGTAGTCCAGGTCCTGTGCGACTTTGAGGACTTTTTCCCTGGTTTGCGGAAGAACCTTGTCGGGGAGGGTAAATGTACGGGACACCGTGGCTATTGAAACCCCGGCTCGATTTGCTACGTCTTGAATGGATGCACCCACGATGCCCTCCTATTGTTACCGGGGCTCTTGCCTGCAAAATTTTACCATGCTTGATTAAATAATGGATACGTATACATTATGTGTTGGTCTTTTGCTAGAGAGACTTGTCTCTGAACAAAGGCGATGAAGCCTGATCAAACCTGATATCAGGCAGAACTTGTTGAATTGCTTGGCGGCTAAAGGACTTGCAGGGCAAAATTATAGGTGCTAACGTTTACATCAGCTGGCCGGAATGCCAATGTGGGTTTCTGTAAGTTCCATTTCGACTGGTCTAACCACAGGTCGAACCGTATTGTGCAGCGCGGCGGTTCGAACGGGCAGAGGAGAAACGTCAATGAAGATGACGAAGAACACATTGGTGCGTGTGCTCGCGGCAGCTCTTACTGCCGTGGCTCTGGCACCTCTGTCAGCATGCGGTGGATCCGGAGGCGCCAATGTGACGACGCTCAGCTTCTTCCAGACCAAACCAGAAGCAGTAGAAGATTACACCAGGATTATCGCGGACTTTGAGCGACTGCATCCGAACATCAAAGTGGTGCAGAATCAGGTCTCTTCAGCCGACACGGCCTTGAGGGCTCTTCTAGTCAAGGATCGCACGCCTGATGTTATAGCGTTGAATCCCAACGGAAGCATGGGCAAGATGGCCAAGGCTGGAGTATTTTATGATTTCAGCAACACTCCTATAAGCCATAGGATCCGCCCTGTCATGCAATCCGTGATCAATGGGTTGGGACGAGATGGCAAACAGATCAATATTGTGCCCTATGCTGGCAACGTATGCGGTATTACTTATAACGTCGATTTGTTCAAGCAGCATGGCATCAAGGTGCCCAAGACCTGGAAGGATCTTGAACAGGCAGTAGCCACTCTGGAAGCCGACGGTGTTGCTCCCTTTATCGGAACATTGGGCGATCCCAATCGAGTTTCAACGCCTTTCGACGGTCTGGCTCCTTACTACGACAACAACGGGTTCTGGGACAAAATGCGTGCTGAAGGTAAAAAGGTAGGGCCGGATTCGCCCGTTTCCTTCCAGAAAAACTTTAAACCTCTGATGGAACGGCTCTATTGGATTTATCAGCACTCGACCAAAGATGTGAGAACCATGACTTACGAGGACGGAACTTCCGCTTTCGCTCGTGGTGAGGGAGCCATGCTCCTGGCAGGGAACTGGTCAATGGCGCCGGTCCTGCAGATCAATCCGAAGATGCACATAGGTTTCTTCCCCTATCCCACGGACAAGGCCGACAAGGCCATTCTTGTCTCTGGCGGCGATGTGGCGATCACCATGGGTGCGCATCCCAAGCATGAGAAGGAATCCATGGCCTTTATCAACTATCTATACTCGGACGAAGTTCAGCGTCGTTTCGTAAAGTCACAACAGCTTATTCCTTCACTCTCGTCTATTCCTGTGGACGAGAACCCGGCCATGAAGCCGGCCAAATACTGGATAGATTCTGGCAGGATCCAGGGATATGCGGATCATCAGATACCCTCCAGCATCAGCTACAACCCAATATTGAACAAAGCCATGCTGGACGGCGACCTGGATTCGGCCCTCACCACACTCGACAAAGAGTGGGGCAAGGTTGCGGCCAGGACCATCGAGTGATTGGAGGCAAACGCATGACTATGACACAGACGACAGTCGCCACAGGCACTCACCGGCATCGTCGATTTGCCGAGGCCACTTATTACTGGATGGTATGGCCTTTTATCATTCTCTTCGCCATCTTCCACACCATCCCCATGCTGGCAGGTATCTTCTTCAGCTTCACCAACTATGCCGGTTACGGAAAATGGCACATGGTGGGTCTGTCGAACTACGTCAATCTCTTTGGGGATGACAGGGTTCTTCACTCGTATCTGTTCACCATTTTCTTTTCATTGGTGGCTACCATCCTGACCAATGTCATTTCCTTGGCGATTGCCTTGGCCTTGAATGCCCGGATCAAGGCAAGAAATCTATTTAGGGGCATCTTTTTCATTCCATACGTGCTGTCCATGCTGATCATCGGATATGTCTTCCAATTCTTCTTTTCCAAGTCAGTGCCGAAGATCTTCTCAGCAGTTCCTCTGCTCAGGGATAACATCCTGACCAATGAGCACTGGGCCTGGGTGCCTATCGTTATCGTGACGGTGTGGCAGGCCTGCGCTTTTGCGATCATCATCTACCTGGCAGGTCTGCAGACTATTCCTGCAGATATCTATGAGGCGGCTTCGCTCGATGGGGCCACGGGATTTAAGGCGTTCAGGTCCATCACATTGCCTCTGATCATGGGCTACGTGACCATAAACGTGGTGCTCAATATCAAGAACTTCATGCAGGCATTCGATCAGATAGTCGCCTTGACCGATGGCGGGCCAGGGATGGCTACTGAATCGGTGACCCTGCAGATTTATCAGGGTGGATTCACAGGCGGCGAATTCGCCTACCAGTCTGCTGATGCAGCCATTCTCTTCCTGATCATCACGGCTCTTTCAGTTATACAGCTTCGTTACCTTAATCCGAAGGAGGATTAAGCGCCATGACCTCCAGTCAAGTTATGAATGCCATTCCGGCAAAGTCCTCAGGTATGAATCCACACGCACAACACGGTCATGGAAGGCGTCTCCATAGGGTCAATTGGTGGTTGACAGCCCTGGTGGCGGTATGCTCATTAACTGTTCTTGTACCGTTGTATTTTGCAGTGGCGGTCGCGCTTAAAAGTCCTGAACAGCTGGCTAAGGGGACAGGCTTTGAATGGCCCAATCCAGTGCATTGGGGCAATTTTGCAGAGGCCTGGGCCCGGACCAATTTCCCCAGAGCGCTTATGAACACGGCCATGATCACTGTGTGCTCAGTTGTGCTGACTCTGCTGACCAGTTCGGTCTTGGCCTATGCACTAGCCCGGAATATGCACAGGCCCTTCTTTAAGATCGCTTACTACTACTTCTTGGCAGCCATGTTCATTCCGTTCCCTATTGTGATGCTCCCGGTCGTCAAGGAAACGGGATTGCTTGGCCTTGATAACCAAGCAGGTCTGATTGTGCTGTATACGCTGTACGGGTTCTCGATGAACATCTTTCTGTATACGACTTACCTGCATTCCATTCCCATGGAGTTGGAAGAGGCTGCTCGGGTTGATGGGGCATCGACCTGGCGGGTGTTCTGGCAGATTATTTTCCCGCTTCTCATGCCGATGAATGCAACCGTGGGAATTCTGACCTGTGTATGGGCATGGAACGACTTCATCATGCCTTTGGTGGTGCTTACGGATCCTGGTGCAAGAACCCTGCCATTGGCCCAATATGTGTTCCAAGGTCAGTACAACACCAATTACACCGTGGCTTTCGCTTCCTATCTGATGGCTATGGCTCCCTTGCTGATCGTCTATATATTCTCTCAGCGGTGGGTCATCTCCGGCGTAGTGCGCGGCTCCGTTAAATAGACAACTCTGGATCCAACACCACTCGAGTATAAGAAAAGAACGGCCCGCCACCCGATGAACTGTCGGGCAGCAGGTCGTTCCTTTGTTGTTTATTCAGTCCAGGTCGATGTCCAGATCCTTGGGGTCCTTGGAGGGGTCGAAGCCTGAAACGATGTAGACCACACGCCGGGCCGCCGAGACGCCGTGATCTCCCAGTCGTTCCATGAACCGTGCCACCAGGACCAGGTCGATCAGCTGCTGCCTGCTCCCCTTCCAGTCGTCCGAGAGGGCATAGCTGAAAGTTTTCTGATGGAGCTTGTCCATCTGGTCATCGCTGACGATGATCTGCTCGGCTATAGTCGTGTCCCTGTCGGAGAGCATGTCGACCAGACGGTCAGCCATGACGTCCAGAAAGTCCTGCATCTGTTTGAACAGGGGAATGACCTCGTCAGGCAGAGTGGGCTCAGGGTAGGAGCGCCTGGCTGTCTCGGCGATGTGCCTGGCCAGGTCTCCCATGCGCTCAAAGGTGGCTGACAGGCTCAGCGTGGAGACCACCACCCGCAGATCAGTGGCCACAGGGCTCTGCTTAGCCAGGAGTCTGATGCATTGATCGATGATGCTGGCCTGCAGGTTGTCTATATCGGCATCCCCGTCGATGACCTCCTGGGCTGTCTCCACGTCGCAGTCCATCAGGGATCGCCCGGCCTTTTTGATGGCATCGCGAACCTTGGCAGCCATCCGATCGAGATCGTCGGCCACCAGCCCCAGTTCCTCGTTGAAAATCACGCGCATTGTTCTTCCCTTTCGGCCTCGGTCAACGATATGACTCCAGTCTATGTGACCAGGATGGCAAGAAAAAGCCAGTCCTGAAGAATGTCGGGCCGTGGGAGCGGCAATCAATGTCGGATATGCGAGAATAAAGCCGGAACTGCCGATGAGACTTGGTTGATGTCGCACGTCCGGGGTCGGCGCCGGACTGAAGGGAAGTCCTTATGAGACGGTTTGTGGACCGCCTGCGCAGCTTTATGGGCAACCGCGGCAAGGATGGCGAACAGGCCGATGGCGGGGCATTGGAAGGCTCGACGCAGGCTCTGCTGGCGCTCATTCCTGCCGCCACGGTAGTGGTCGATGGCGATGACGAGGTTGTTCGCTCCAGCCCGGATGCCTATAGGCTGGGAATCGTCAGCAACGATGAGATTGCGGATCCGAAGATCACCGAAGCCATTGCGCAGGTACGCCGCTCAGGCGGTCGACGCAGCTTCAATCTGACCACGCGAACGCCTACGGAATTTGCTCTGGATGCCGCTACCGAGAGCCCGGAATCCGAAGATTTGGCTATTGACGAGGTCGAGGATCGCGTGGATGCGACCCATGTTCAGGCCCAGGCGGTATCCAGAAGGAACTGGCTCAAGGTCACCCTGGGACGCATAGACAAGTCACTGGTCGTCGTGCTGGTCGATGATGTGAGCGATTCGGTGAGGTTCATTCGGACCAGGGATGCTTTCATGACCAATGTATCCGAGCAGATGCTCAAGCCGGTCCAGGCCTTGGAGGAGCTTGCAGCGCAACTGAAAACCACCTCGCACCTGGAGGGGGATGACCCGGATCTGCTACGCAGCCACCTGCGCAGCGTCTCCAAGGATGCCTCCTCGGTTCAGCGCTACAGCGCCTATCTGGGGCATGTGCTCAAGGATCTTCTTCTGCTGATCCGGGCTCAGGAGCGGATCAAGCCCAGCAGGGAGAACGTGCTTGACGTGGCTGAGCAGATAAGGACAGTGGTGCATGATGAGCAGGATGGGGCTGATCAGGCCCATGTGACATTACGGTGGCGATGTGACCAACCACTGACGATTCATGGTGACGGGCAGCAGATCAGAGTGGCTTTGGCCAAGCTGGTGGAGAATGCTATATCCTATTCACCTTCGGGCTCGACTGTCTCCTTGGTGGCGCAGGCTTCCAAGGACGGGCACTACGGGATCATCAGGGTGGTCGACCACGGCCGAGGCATATCCAAGGCGGACCAGGGCAGGATCTTCGAACGCTTCTACCGTGCAGACAATCAGAATGAGCAGACTGCAGTGGGTATCGGCCTAGGGCTGGCCATCGTCAAACATGTGGCCCTGACCCACCATGGATCGGTCACTGTCTGGAGTGCGCCGGGAGAGGGGAGCACATTTACGCTGATGCTTCCTCTGGCTCAGGGTCAGGTTGCTGGGCCAGACGGCGATAATCCCAGCGATTGAAGTGCTCCCAGATCAACAGCAGGATGCCCACGCCAACCCCGGAAAGGCAGACAATAAGGGGCTTAGTGACCGTCATTCCAGTCAGAGCTAGGATGCCCACTACAACAAGGGCCAGAATCCATGCCCCAGTGCCGAACAGGAAGATGCGTCGCAGATCCACCTGCACGGGCCGCGGCGATGGCCTGCGGGTGTCCGGATCGAAAATGGGAGCCAGCTTCATACCCCCACTGTACCGTTCGCAATGACATGCGGCGACCCCTATCGCCTTGCCCAGGCCTCGGCCCATGTCCTATCATAACGGGGATTGGTGGGTTCGTATGCACCGGCCCATGGAGGGATTTCCCGTGGAAAGGGGAGTGCGTGTATCCGATCCAAGCTGTGGAGAAGCACTACGCCTGGGGCTCGCATGACCGACTGCAGCGCATGTTCCATTTGCATGAGTCAGTCGAAGGCCAGGAGGATACCCTGGCGGAGATGTGGTTCAGCGGGCATACCGAATCCCCCTCGCCCCTGACCCTGCCCGACGGGTCGCTCATGCCGTTGACCGAGGCCATTCGCCGCAATCCCATGGCCATGCTGGGAGAGCGCGACTCTCGCCTCTTCGGCCCTACACTGCCTTACCTGTTCAAGATCATTTCGGCACGAATTCCTCTCTCCCTGCAGGTGCATCCCCTGGATTTCGAAGCTCGTGCCGGTTTCAACCGTGAGAATGCCCAGGGGATGCCTGACGAGGATCCGAGGCGCTCCTTTCACGACAGCCTGGCCAAGAACGAAATGGTGGTGGCCCTGGAGCCCTTCCAGGCCTGTGTAGGCTTCGCGACCATTTCCACTCAGCTGACCCTTTTGCGTGCTGTGGACCATCCTCTGGCCGAGCTGATGACCCAGGCGCTGACCGCCCGCACCTTCCACTTGGGCGTTCCGCCGGCCCGTTTCGCTTCGGCTGATGCCATGATGCCGGTCTCCTCTTTAATCTGGCCGGATTCCCGCCGACGTATTTTCCGGGCCTTCCACGCCGCCGTGACTGCCGAGCCAGAGGCGGCCCGAGGTATGGAAGAAGCTTTGGAGGCTGCAGCTGGGCGGCTGCATTCGAAACGAGCGGGTGCCGTACTGAATCATGCCCTGTGTGCCGCACGGGCCTTTCCGGAGGACCCGGCTGTGCTCTGTCTGCTCATGCTCAACCCTGTGGATCTGGAGGAGGGCGATTCGGTCTATATTCCCGCCGGGACTCCTCACGCCTACATCCACGGCACTGCTGCAGAGATCATGACCAACTCCGACAACGTGCTCAGGGCAGGCATGACCCCCAAGCATCGGGACATTCCCAACCTCCTGCATAGTTTGGACTGCCAGCCCTCGGCCCCCATTGACCCATCCAGCTCCATGATCGCCACCCTGATCATGCATAATATGGTGACCTACCGGCCCAAGATCAACGAGTACATGCTGGTCTACGGGCATATGGAGGAGGGTGGCGCCACCTGGCCCCTGCTCAACAGACTACAGCAGCGTTACGGGGATCTGATAGAGCGCCTAGGGCCTCGTCACCTGATGATTCCGCGCCGTGGGCCGCGCATCATCGTCTGTACTGACGGGCGAATCCGTTGCGCAACCACCGACCAGTCCTGTGTGCTGGATCAAGGACAGGCTCTCTTCATTCCCTCCCAGGACGGCCGCGTCGACATCACCATGCCTGAAGATTCCGACGAAGCTGGCGGGTCTTTCCTCCTGGCTTCGACTCCGGTTTGACCTCGTATGAGCCTGGTTCGCTCAGGGTGGACCAGGCGGGGTTTAAAACCAGGGGACACGCCGTAGTGGATGGCATGCATGCCGGTTTGCTCATGTCCGCCTTATGTCCGTATAATCCTAACGTATTCCGTGGTTGTCGAAGATGAGCGACCACCGAAGCCATGCTTGAGTACACCAGTGTGGACAATTCAGGTCATTTGGCCTGAGTTCTCGCTTGCGTTATGGTGTTCCCTTGTGATGGTCCGTGATACGGCACGAAAGTCGCGTCGGAACATAAACGGGAGTGATTCTACATGAAGCATGCTGCGCACAAGGCTTCGGCCACGCGGGGCGCAGGTGGCAGTTCGCCGACCAGCCGATCGACGGGTGCAACCCGGGAGGCCGGCATTCAGGGCGTTGATGATGTCTTGGCGGCCAAGCTCAACGAGGTGGCCCCTCGAACCCGACGCTCTATCCGTTTGGCGGCCAAGGCTTCAGCCCGTCGCTCCCATATCATGACCGGTTCGGCCCTGACTGTCCTTGTCGGTGCGGCCGCTTCCTCAATGGCTGTTAACCAGGCTCGGGGCGACTGGTCCCTGCCTATGGCCGGCAGTGTCGCGATCAATCTTGTCACCCCTTCATCCTCCACCGGCTACTCCGGTGCTGATGGCAGTTCAAGGGTTTCTCGCTCCGACTACCGTCAGCCTCTGCCGACGGCTTCACAGCGCAACGAGGGCAGTTGGGACCTGGGTGAGTCGGCGCTCGATGCCGGGCAGATGTCCAAATCCTCGGCAAACAATCCGGCCGTGGCGGCGCTGATGGATGCCAACCGATCGGTCCTGCCGGCAGGGTTCAACCCCAACCATGCCACAGGAGATGTGGGCAACGCCTACGAATTCAGCCAGTGCACCTGGTGGGCCTATGTCCGTCGCCACCAGCTGGGTCTGCCGGTGGGCTCCCATATGGGCAATGCCAAGGACTGGTCAGGCTCGGCTCGGACCTTAGGCTACTGGGTGGATGACACGCCGCGCAACGTCGGCGACATTGTGGTCTTCCAGGCTGGCCAGGAGGGTTCGGACTCCACTTACGGCCATGTGGCGATTGTAGAGAAGATCAATCCCGATGGCTCCATCGTCACCTCCGAGTGCGGCGCCGTAATGAACGGGAAGACTTACTCCCGCACTCTGACGAATGTGCACGCTCTGCGCTATATCCATTACTGATCCTTGGTTGCGCGGATCGTGTTCCCCAAAGTCAATTTTTGTTCCCTACACGTGATAGAATTGTGCACGATGAAAAAAACACGCAAGTATGTGAGCATGATGGCAGCGGCCACTATCTGTGGCACGCTTTTCATCGGTATACCCGCCGTGGCTCAGGCCAGTGACGGTAGTGAGGCCGTAGCCACTTCGTCGCGTTCATTCACCCCCGGCAGCAAGGTGCGTGCCGACCTGCTGACCGAATCGACGGCGACCACCGTCGAAAAGGACAGCCGCTGGGGTGGCATCGAGTCCTTGAACGTCCCTGCTACCAAGTCACAGGCCGAGAAGGATGCTGAGGCCAGAGCTCAGCAGGCCCAGGCGGCGGCCAGCCAGCGCCAGGCTGCGCAAGTCAGTCGCTCGGCTGCTCGTAGCGGTGCCGCTAGTAGAGTCGCTGACGTGCCGGCCACCGGCACGGGTGCAGATGTGGTCAACTATGCCCTTCAGTTCCAGGGGATTCCCTATGTATGGGGAGGAACAGATCCTGCCACGGGCTTTGACTGCTCTGGATTTACCCAGTACGTGTTTGCCCACTTCGGCATTGGCCTGCCCCGCACAGCCGATGCTCAGGGTTCGATGGGCGTGCCGGTTACGGATCCTGCTCCTGGCGACCTGATGGTAGCCCCCGATGGCAGCCATGTCGGCATCTATGTCGGCGGTGGACGCATGATCCACGCTCCGGCTCCCGGCCAGAGCGTCAAGGTTCAGGCGGTCTATCAGACTTTCAACTACCGTCGTCTGGTCTGAGGCATAGGTTTTATGCAGTGTTAACGCCCCCTTTGGGGGCGTTTTGCATATTCGGAGTCGAGGTTCCTCGCGTGTTGGTCCCTGCAAACTTATTGATCAGACCTGCATGCGATATTCTGGCAGAAGGAGCGATGTCGGTTTGTCATCGCCAAGTTTAAAGGAGGTCGTCGGATGAGCAACGACAAGGCTGTTCTGGTAGGCGTCGATGGCTCGGACGCCAGCTATAAGGCGGCGTGGTGGGCCGCCAACTACGCTAAGCATGCAGGGTTGACCCTGCAAATCGTCTGCGCCTATTCCCTTCCCTCGTACGCGGCCGTCTCTTTCGATGCGACGTATACCACCATGGGTGACGACGTGGCCGCTCACAACGACGCCCAGGAGATCCTCTCCAAGGCCAAGGCCATCGCCGACGAGCAGGGTGTCAGTGCAGCCACGCTGATCGTAACAGGGGATCCTTCATCGGTCTTCGTGGAGCTGAGCCGCAATTACCGGCTGATCGTCATCGGGAACCGGGGTAAGGGCGGCTTGGCCGAGCGACTGCTGGGAACTACCAGCTCCAGCCTGCCCGCTTATGCTTACTGCCCAATCGTGGTTGTTCCCTACACCGACGACGACGGCAATCTGATGCATCTGAGCAACGATATCAAGCGGGTCGCCGTGGGTTCCGACGAGTCCAAGTGGGGCCTCAAGGCCCTTCAGATAGCCGCCTCCTTTGCCGACAGCTGGGATGCCGAGCTGGATGTCATGTCTGCAGTGCCCAATATTTCCGGACTGACCGGTACGGGTTCGGCCGAGGAGCGCAGCGTCATGGATTCCTACCTGGATGACCTTAATACCCGAATTGCACCGCTTATGAAGACCTACCCGAATCTGCGCATCAACAAGACCGTGGTGCCGGGATCGGCTGTGGAAGCTCTGACCCAGGCCAGCAAGACCCATGATGTGGTTGTGGTCGGCTCGCGTGGTCGCGGCGGCTTCACAGGGCTTCTGCTGGGGTCGACCAGCCAGGGGCTCCTGCAGCATGCAGTCAGCCCGGTCTACGTTGTGCCGCGCAAGTACGTGGAGGCTGAGGAGTCTGGGCTCAAGGCCGCAGCAGAGGCGGCTGAAAGCACGGATGTGGCTGAGATTACCGGCGTGGAGCGTATCTCCGTGGATTCGGCCAAGCCCGAGCAGCTGGCTGACCTGGAATCGACCATCGATCCCGAACACAGGGAGTAAGGGCAACGACAAGAGCGGGGATTCCCGAAGTTCCATGAATTCGGGGATCCCCGCTTCTTTATTGTTGCCGGCTCAGTGGCGAACCTTGACGGAGATCCTGACTGGTGTCTCCCGCTGATAGGTGTGGGCCACGGTGCAGGACTTGGCTATATGGCGGCGGACCCGCTCCTCCAGCTTGTCTGCATCATCTTGGGCCAGCCTGGCTGAAGTGGCATCGACGTCAACCTGCTCGTCGAAGCTCAGGTAGGCGTCATCGTCGGTGTCATAGGTGCCGTCCACCACGATTTTCGCCCCCTTGCCCTTGCCCAGGGCGCTCTCCACGGCGAACTGGCTGGACAGGGCTCCGCAGGCGGCCAGAGCGATCTTCATCAGATCGCCGGGGTTAAACTGATCCTCGCCCTTGCCGAAGGTGATGTGCGCCCCATTGTCGCCATAGGCGTTCCAGGTGCCGTCCTTGTCGCGTTCGACCCAAAGTCTCTTGCCCATCTGTTCCTCCTTGTCCGGCACCCGCCCGGGTGCGTCATCCGGATCCGACCCTATAGTCGGACCTGCTTCTCCAATCTAACCCGGAGAGCGCAATTCGTCACTGGGGCGCGCTCAGCTGACCGAGGACTTGATAGTATGGCCGCATGGCCTTGACTCCTGAAGAACTGCAACGTATTCGCACACGCATCCCCGAGCGTCCCGACTCGGACATTCCCACCCCCTATGAGGACCTGGTGCGCACCATCCTGCGCGAGGGCACCCTGAAGTCCGACAGGACGGGCACCGGGACCATATCGCTGTTCGGAAAGCAGATGCGCTTCGACCTGTCGCATTCCTTCCCGCTGATCACCACCAAGAAGGTCTACTTCCGGGGCATCGCCTACGAGCTGCTTTGGTTCCTCAAGGGGTCGCAGAATGTGCGTTGGCTGCAGGAAAACCGCGTGCACATCTGGGACGAGTGGGCCGACCCGGAAACCGGGGACCTGGGACCGGTCTATGGGGTTCAGTGGCGCAGCTGGCCCGCCCCGACGCCCGAGGACCCCGATCGTACTATTGATCAGATCGCCAAGGTGCTGGATCTGATACGCACCCACCCGGACTCCCGTCGAATGATCGTCACTGCTTGGAACCCAGCCCAGGTTGACAGCATGGCCCTGCCGCCCTGCCATGCGCTCTTCCAGTTCTATGTGGCCGACGGCAAGCTGAGCTGCCAGCTCTATCAGCGCTCCTGCGACATGTTCCTGGGGGTGCCTTTTAACATCGCCTCCTACGCCCTACTGACCTTGATGATGGCTCAGCAGGCCGATCTTGAGCCTGGGGAGTTTGTCTGGACTGGCGGCGATTGCCACATCTACGACAACCATGTGGAGCAGGTTCTGGAGCAGCTGTCGCGCAAGCCCTATCCCTATCCAACCATGCGCATTCGCAAGGCTGACTCGATCTTCTCCTATCAGTACGAAGACTTCGAGGTGGTGGACTATCACTGCCACCCCGCCATCAAGGCCCCTGTGGCAGTCTGATGGTGCGGTGAGCGGAATACGGGCACCGTCGGATCCGAAGATTAGAATGTACTCGTATATCTACTCACTATGAGGAGTGAACGCAACAGATGGAGCATGACAATAGTCGAAGCGGCTATCACGAACCCGAGCCCGGTCAGGCCGGGCTTCTAGGCGATGAGGATTGGCGGCATCAGGAAGAAGAGATGGGCCGCCGCTCATCGGTCAATATGATCTGGGCGCAGGCGCAGGCCACTGACGGTCGGCGTGGCGCCATTGGTTACCACAATGCGCTGCCTTGGCATCTGAGCGAGGATATGCGGCACTTCAAGGAGCTGACCGTATCCCATCCTGTCATCATGGGGCGGCGGACCTGGGTCTCCATGGGGGAGCGGCCCCTGCCCAAGAGGGACAACATCATTCTGTCCAGCGACCCAGGGTTCCGGGCACCAGGCGCCACTGTGGTATCTGCGGCCGACGATGCTCTGGAACTGGCCAGGCAGGAAGCCATTCCTGATGATGGGATGGATCGTAGCGAAATCTGGATCATCGGCGGCGCAGGGGTTTTCAACACTTTCTTTCCGCTGGCTGATGCGGCTTACGTAACTGACCTGGATCTGCAGACACCAGCCGACGTTTTCGTGCCTGATATGGAGGAGCTGGTCAGCAAGCGGTTCTGGCAGGTGCGCGACAAGAGCCGTTGGATGACCCCTGCCAAACCGAATCAGGCGGATGCCATCCGCCGCTTCCGGTACATCACCTATGGGAAGGTGCGTTGATGGCCCAGCATTCCGAAGGAAAGGCTTCACGGGGCCCCTACAACGTCATGACCGTCTGCACCGGCAACATCTGCCGATCGCCCATGGCTGAGGTCATCCTGCGCAAGTCCTTCCAAGATCGCGGACTGGATGAGGACCAGGTCAGAGTGGAATCCAGCGGGGTCAGCGACGAGGAATTCGGCAACCCCATAGATCGGCGCGCCCAGAAGGTTCTGCGCGAGCGAGGCTATGAGGTGCCGGCCGACCACTTCGCCCATCGGATCACCCGGGAGGAGGCCGAAGACGCGGATCTGCTCCTGCCCATGACAGCCGACCATATGCGCGCCCTGCTGCGTCTGCTGCCCTCTGGCAAGCGATCCGCCGTTCACCTGTACCGCAGCTTCGACCCGGACCTGCCCAAGCCAGCACCGGGCCGGGAGAGCCAAATCGACCTGGTGGACCCTTGGTATGGCGGCCCCCATGAGTTCGAGGTGGCCATCGATCAAATCGAGCACACGGCGCCCTACATCGTCGACTGGGTGGCGCATCAGCTGTCCTGAACTATAGATCAATGGGAATATCAATTAAGCCCCTGGATTCTTCATGAATCTCAGGGGCTTAATGGCTGGTGGCTCCGAGCGGGATCGAACCGTTGACCTAGCGATTTTCAGTCGCTCGCTCTACCAACTGAGCTACAGAGCCATGAACAGTCGAAAAGACCCGGAAAAACCGGGCCAGACCATTCCCAGCGACTCCGGCCGGACTTGAACCGGTGACCTCCGCCGTGACAGGGCGGCGCTCTAACCAACTGAGCTACGGGGCCGTGCGTGCCTCGATGAGGCACAAAAGGATATGCTACAGCATCATCGAATCATGACACGCCGTCTGATACGTCGTTCCTTCCACCGGCAAACCGACCACAGGTGCGGTGGACGGTATGCGGACCATATCGTTCGACCGCGCACGACCGCACTCCCCATAAGACAGTAGCCGTCATGCGTCAACGCACGTTGTGCGACGACGCGGCACGACGCACGGCCACCGAGGCCAGTAAACCGATGAACAGCATGATGCCGGCGACCAGAAGCGTCCACTGACCTCCTTCGATGAACCCTGAAGTCATCGCATCGGCAATCTTCGGCGCCTCGTCGCCGAACCGGGCCGCCGGTCCATCACCGCTGCGGAACACGCCGATCACTCCACCCGCCGAACCGCTGACCGCCTGGGCCAGACCGTCGCCGACCTTGGCGGGCAGCCCGAGGGATTCGAGCCGCGCCGGCAATGTTCCGTTGACGGCCATGGCCAACGACGCGCCGGAGATGGCCGAACCGACGGCGGTGCCGAGCTGTCGAACCGTGGACTGGGTGGCCGACCCTTCGCCGGACTGCATGATCGGCACTTCGGAGAGCACCACGCTGGTCAGCTGCGCGGAGGCGAAGCCCAGACCCAGACCGTATGCGGCCATGGGAATAAGCTGCCACCACACCGACAATCCCACAGGCATAAGGACCGCGACCAGGGCGACGGCGATGATCTCGATCACAAGACCGAGTTGAATCACGCCGGCCGGGGTGAGCTTGGCGGCCATGACATGGGCCTGCGCACCTGCGACGATGGACCCCAGAC
>SKEB01000333.1_pt1 | contig 47068 bp, 47 predicted proteins | sample 4826561 | NCBI WGS metagenome assembly SKEB01 (sample SAMN11008820, study PRJNA524170) | human gut metagenome | biome: Human fecal sample; material: Feces; isolation source: fecal sample from pouch patient p17 | host: Homo sapiens | place: Israel: Tel-Aviv | collected 2016-03-29
ATCTTCAGGGTTGTTGTCTATTATTTAATTATCAAGGTTCTTTTTCTTTGTTGTCGTCTCAGCGACAGCTTATTTATATTATCACATTCACAATCGCTTGTCAACAACTTTTTTATTTTTCTTTTTCACTGTCCGCTTCGATCATCTTTGTCGTTCGAAACAGCTTATCTAGAATATCATTTCTATCGACATTTGTCAACAGGAAATTTCATTTATTTTTTTGCGTTCCCATGAGCTCTTAAGCACTTTTCAGTCTTGTCTCACGCGACAGCTTGTATAATATATCATGCCCGTCCAGAATTGTCAATATTATTTTTATTATTTATTTTATTTGCACAATTTACACAATTTATTTTCCCATCTGAATCGAAAACCTCTCTTTTTTCACAAATCAGAAGAGGTAATCAAAAAAAGGGCACCTTTGCCCGTTAGTTGGGACATAGCACTTTTATCAGTTTACTACACCCTCTATTATACTCTCTATCTTCTTTAATCTTCCTTCATACGTATCCTGTATACTACCTGCCTCAGATTTTTTCTTTAATTCTTCTAAGAATCCTGGTTCATCAAAGCATCTGGAAATTGCATGATACAATATTTCTTTTCTATTTTCTACAATATATCCCCATTTTCCGTTACCGAGATTTTCCTTGATTCCGCTACAATCTGTAGATATAACCGGCACACCAAGTATAACCGCCTCACTGATTGCAAGGTTATATCCTTCATTCAAGGAAGAACAGACAAATAAGTCTGCATTTTTTATATATGGATATGGGTTCTCTTGAAATCCAATCAAATGCTCCCATTTTTCCAAATGATGAGACTCGACCATTTCTTTTAGACGGTCATATTCTTTTCCATCTCCTACTATATTAAGAGTAAAGTCTCTGCCATCTTCTACCATATGCTCACAGATACTGGTCAGACGAAGAAATCCTTTTTCCGGAATCACACGTCCCACTGCACAAATTGTAAATTTGTCATGTGCCACTTCATAGCCTTCTGCCATTCTGCGGATTGTCTTTGCTTCTAAAGGATTATAACAGACCGCTGCATTTTGAACTAATTCTATACCGAACATTTCTCCAAATGCGACGCGAATTGCCTCTGACACGAATACAATCTTATCGTACTGACTGTATGCATATTTTTCTTCTTCAAAGCTTTTGTAAAATACCGCTGTGCGATGACGTTTTTTAAGTTCGTATGAATCCACGCATATTTCCGAAACATTGGATCATTGCAGCAAGATAGAATCTTCGTGGACGGTCCTTCCAGGAACGCGACCATAACATCGTAAGATTCTTTTACATATTGTTCATATAACTTGGCTGCATGCTCTCGTATTTCTTTTGTTGCTTCTTTACTTTTACATGGGAAAATATGCGTCACTCTCACATATTGAGGAATCTGTTCAAAGTAAATCCCTTCTCCAAACACGACCAGCAGATGTATCTCATACTTTTCCGGATCTAGATACCGCAAAAATGTAAGCAGCACTTCTTCTGCTCCACCATTGTTCAATGTATTGATTGCAAATAATATTTTTTTCACGCTTCTCAAACCTTCTATCTATAACTGTATCTACATTTCTACGTTTTATTCTTTTCCTGCCAGTAAATGAGCTACTACGCTTCCCAAAACAGCTCCCATCATACATCCGAGGCTATTATTTATAATATCATCGAACTCAAATAGCCCTCTTTTCAGAACAAGTTGCAATATCTCTATTCCGAACGAAACCACTATTCCACACAACAATCCCTGCCACCAGCGGATCTTCTTGTCAAAGACAAATGGAAGTAATCCACCAAGCGGAAGTAACAACACAATATTTAAAATATCTTCTTTCAACATCTCTCTGCTGCCACGAAATACTGCCCGCCAGGACCAGAATAAATCAAGGTTATAATGATAATCTGTCTGTGGATTTCTTGTAAATACTGTCGATGCATATACAATCGCAAGAAATGTAAGAGCTGCGAGACATGCATATGCCTGAAAGCCTTTCACCTTGTCTCTTTTTACCAACTGTCGCAGGCAAAATGCTACGACTATAAACACAATAACAAAAAACAGGAACTCTCTTGCCGTCCATTCTCTGTTATGTGTAACTAATATCTGATAAATATCCAAATGACCGTCTCCTTTTTCAATAGGGACTAGAATAGCACATATATTTTTTCTTGTCTAGGGCAAAACCTCTCTCATCACAGAATTTTAACATACACTTCTAACATACGAGTACAATTCAAGTCGAACTTCCGGCAGGATTATATAAATATACAAGACCCTGGAAAGATTTCTCCCACCAGGGTCCTGTACATTTATGTTCTACTTGCAAATCCAAGTGGTAAGATTCGAATTTACAAGTCAAACACACTTTCTTCATAATTTCACTGGCTACTTCAGTCAGATTTTTCAAGTCGAACCTGGTTTACTTCAACACAATTGCATTCACTGCTTCCGTCAAATCTACGACCAAATCTCGTTTTACTAGTGATATAGATTTTCCGTCAATTGTCACAAGACAATTCGTTCCATCATATCGATATATTTTAACTTCTTTTTCCGGATATTTGTCATCTTTATAATGTAACGTAAAGCTGATTTCTTCTTTCTCAGAAGGTTCTTCACTTGTAAAGTCACTTGCTTTCAGCGCTTTAAGTGCATCTTTAAAGTCTGTTCCTTCAATTTCTTCTCCGTCATAAGTACTGACAACGTCGCCCTTCTTCTCAGACAGATCAATGGTGTAATCTTTATCTTCCAGCGTCACTTTTACACTGTCCACATCGGAAAGATCCGCTGTTACAACTGATTTATGTCTCAGCGAATCATAAGAACCATCTGTCACATTCTTATATTCGTCTTCTGTAATCTCGTAGATAATCTTGGAATCTCCGATTCTGACATAGGCTTTGTCGTCCTGTTTTGCGCTGACATGAAGTATAAATGTTTTCTCACTGCTGCCTGCTTCTGAATCTTTACTGTCACCGGAATCCTCAGAAGAATCCTCGGACTTCGGTGTATATTTTACCTCCAGATTATACTGTGGTTCATCAAGTCCATATTTTGCAAGTTCTTCATCTGTCGCATTATAAGTCACATACGTTCCTAGATTCAGTGCATTTACATTGTTCAGATAGGTCTTCACAAGATTCGTATCCAGCGGCTGTTCTTTTTTATCTTTGTTCACAAAATAAATGTCGTCTTCATTGTCAGAAAGGCCATCATTTTCTTTGTATTTTGCATCCAAAGAAGTAGACCCGGAAACTTTAATTTCCGAAATCTTCTCCACCTGATTAAAATTTGGAATCTCATCATTTTTCACAAGCGCATCAATTGTCACATCAAAACTGTCCATCGGATCATTTTTCACAAGGTACACATTTCCATCTCCGATTGAAACATAACGCTGAGAATCCATGGTACTATAATCACCCAGTGAGATTTCATAAGTCTCATCGTCCGTCTCCAATGTGATTGTACATTCCGGATCATCCAGACCGTACTGTCCATAATCGTCCACATCTTCAATCTCAAATGCCACTCCAAATTCTTTGAATAACTTCAGCCTCTCAGCAATCTTATCCTGATCTACCGGGAAGTTTGCATCATCGGTGTAAGTCCATGTACCATCCTTTTTTTCAAAGGCAAGACTTCCAGAGCTGCTCTTCCAGGAGATTTTATTCACAGAATCACTGTCCACTTCTAAAACCGTTTTGTCACTGTTTTTAATATTTTCTTTCTTTTCTTCTGTCTTACTCAGAGCAAATGTGGCAATACATATCACCACTAAAACTCCAAGCAGGATATATAATTTTTTAGTTCGCTTCATTTGCCCGTCTCCTCTTCACAACAATCGCAATACCAACAGCCAGATAAACAATCGGGAATACTCCAATCATGACAAGCTTCAGAATTGACGAAGTAGAATCACTGATTGTCAGATAATTGTATTGTAAGGATTTACTTCTAATTGAAACTGCGTCACGCTGTCCTACCAGTGAAGATATAGAATTCATGACCAGATCCAGGTTTGCTCCGGAAGAATAACTGTTGTATGTATCATCGACCAGATAAGAAGATGCATACCAGATCATCTGTCCATCATTTTCATCCTGTGTAATATCTACTCCTAACGTAAATGGTCCATCTGTATCCCCGTCTTCTTTATCATAAGTTGTCAGATTGTATCCTGCCACCTTTGAATATGCCTCGTCTGATGTCGTGAGAAGTGACGTCACATTTACATCTTTATCCGTGTTTCCAACTTCCAGTCCTCTTGCGATCGGTACGATTGCATAATAATTCTCATCCAGAAGCGGATCTGTAATGTCGCTGCTCTCAATGGTCGGCATCAGGATATACGGTGCCTGAAAAGCATAGTGATCATGGTCTGTATCAACAACAACTCCGTTATCAGATTTTACACCATAATCAGACAACAGGCCGTAAAGGTTCGGAAGGTCTCCACTCTCCACCGGTCCTGCCATAACAAGCAACTTACCTCCGTTGTCAAAATAATTCTCCAGTATATTTTTTTCTTCCTCAGAAATATCACTGGACGGCGCATTTATTAACACAAAATCTGCATCATCCGGAACTTCATTGGTTGTCAGAAGCGAAATTTCTTCCGTCTCAATATTTTCTTTTGTAAGCTGATTGCTAAATGTCGTGGAAAGTTCTGCTTCGCCGTGTCCATTCAGTATATACATCTTTGGCTGTTCGCTGTTCACTACATAATCAATCGCAGAAGTGATTGCTCCTTCTCCGTCAAATGAAGTCGTTCCACTGTAGCCTGAATATGCGCTTCCACTGGTTACGTAGATGTCGCTATATGCGATATAACGATTGCGGTCCCCACACTCTACGATCAGACTGTTGTTGGCAACCTCATCACTTGTATATTTCTGGGTAAATGTCGGATAAATATCCGGATTCTTCTTTTTTATTTTAATATGATCAGATAATGTATCATATTTGTCCAAAAGCTTTTCAATGACATCGTCTTCTTTACCATTCTGTACGACCCAGTAAATTGTCACATCCTCTTCCAATGCATTTACAACAACTTTTGTGTTGCTTGTGATAGAATAAAGTTTCGTGGAACTGATATCATACTGGGTTACAGAAGACGGCAGTGCCTGGGCAAATATATTTACCACGACCAGAATTGCAAGCACAATTGTTGTCAATACAATAGAATAAGTACCGCCTTTTAAAGCTGTTTTGTTCTTCATTAGTTGTACCTCCTTTTCTCAAGTGACTGAACACAGAGGAACAAGAAGAATACAATGACAGACAGATAAAATACAATAGCTGTCATATCAAACACTCCATTTACAAATGTATAAAACCGTTCAAACAAGGACAACGTCTTCATAATATTCGGAAGCAGTCCTTCGAACACACTTTTCTTTGCAAAATAAATCACAGCAACTGCAATCAATAAAACTGCACCAACACCTACCGCAACCGCATCATTTTTCGTCAGGATCTTAATAATCAGACCGACAATCAAAATCAATACAACAAGTGCGATAATGGAACCTATCACACTGCTGGAAATGTAATCTGCCAAACTGACACTGTAATAATTGAACAATACAACTGCCACACAGATACCTGCTGCCATTCCAAGATTCTCTGTCAACGAAGAAATAAACATTCCTATCGCAATAAGTGCTGCACCCATAATGAAAAATGCGATCAAGCTTCCATACGATGTCAAAAGATAGACATCTCCAAACTTTGCAAAGATTAGTGGATAAAAAGCAACAATTACTAGTGGAATTAAAAATACAACTAAAAGCGCAAGATATTTTCCAAGGATAATATCTGTCGTTGTAATCGGCAGCGAATAAAGAAGTTGGTCTGTTCTCTGTTTTCGCTCTTCTGCCAGAACTCTCATAGTCAGGATCGGCACTAATCCGACAAATATAAGGCTGATAAATCCAAGCACATATTCAAAGTTCGCAACTGCCTGCTGGATATTGTAGAGCATAGATCCGATTCCTACGAATACAAGAAGAAATGCTCCGAATACATAGGCCGTCAGAGAATGAAAATAACCGGACAGCTCATGTTTTAATACTGCTTTCATTCTGTTTTCTCCTCCTCTTCCTGTTTCTTTTTATTCCGGTATTCTTCCTCGTCAGTCTCGTCTTTCTCAAGACCGCCGATTTCTTCCAGACCACTGATTTCCATATTCTGAAGATCTGCTTTCACCTGTTCACTATCTTTTTCAGGAACATCTGCCGGGTCAGCAGCTTCTGTCAGCTCCAGGAAGATATCTTCCAAATTTGCTTTCTTGGAGGTCAGCTCGTAAAGCGCTTTTTCTCTCTTTGCAAATTCCATAGAAAGCTTACGGCTGATTCCACGGATATCATCAGAATCTGTCTTCATTGTCACACTTAAAAGGCCGTCTTGCGTCTCACGGTAAGACACCTCTGTAATTTCACCAAGTAAAGACTTCATTTCCTCTACTTCTTCCCGCGTTGCCTCTGTTGTAAACAAGATTTCGTTAGAACCTGCCAGCGACTTCTCCAAATGTTCCGGTTCATCAAATGCAATTAATTTCCCACCAGAAATAATCAACACTTTTTCACAGATTGCCTGCACCTCTGATAAAATATGGGAGCTTAAAATAACTGTATGATTTTTCCCCAACTGCTTGATCAGATCACGGATCTCAATAATCTGAATCGGATCCAATCCTACGGTAGGCTCATCTAAAATAATAACTTTCGGATTTCCAAGAAGTGCCTGGGCAATCCCAACTCTCTGTCTGTACCCCTTCGACAACTTGGAAATCAGACGTTTTCTCACATTCTGGATTCTCGTTTGGGAAATGACACCCTCGATCTGACGATCCATTTCTTTTCCTTTTAATCCTTTCGCTTCTGCAACAAACTTAAGATATTCCTCTGGTGTCTCATTCGTATAAAGCGGTGGAATCTCCGGCAAATAGCCGATTGCTCTCTTAGCTTCTTTCGGCTCTTCAAAAATATCATGGCCATCAATCGTGACCTGACCGGATGTCGCTGACAGACAGCCGGTAATGATATTCATAGTTGTAGACTTTCCGGCACCATTAGGTCCCAGAAAACCATAGACATGGCCCTCATCAATCTCAAAGGACAAATCGTCTACTGCGGTAAATTCACCGTAACATTTTGTTAAATGTTTTACTGAAATCATCACAAACCTCCTACATTTTCTTCCAAGTCTTATTAAAGAAAATGAATCTAAACTCAAATTAAACTTTTGCATGTCCAAAAGTGAAAAGTTTGTGAAAATAGATTTTTAAATGAATTTTTGTGCTAAACTCTCTCATAGACTGAAAGAGGGGATAACATCACTGAAAAATTTATATCAGTTGAATTGGAGGCTTTTCTATGCTACAAATTTTGATTATTGATGATGACAAAAACATACGACGCTATTTAAAAACAATTCTTCTGGCCGCCGGGTACACTCCAATCTGCACGGAAACAGCCGATGAGGCACTACATATTATGGAGACATACAATATTGCACTCATCATTCTTGACATTATGCTCCCCGGAACAGACGGGTTTACATTCACAAAGCTTCTGCGCGATTGTAAAAATGATATACCTATCTTGATGCATACTGCAAAGCAGCTTCCGGATGACATAAAAACAGGATTTCTTGCCGGTGCTGACGATTATATGACGAAACCGGCTGATGAGGATGTCCTTCTTCTTAGAATCAAAGCGCTTCTGCGACGGGCAAAAATCACTGCTGAACACAAGCTTCGCATTGGACATACTATACTAAATTATGATGCCCTGACCGTCACTACAGATAAGGATACCCAGCTGCTTCCTCAGAAAGAGTTTCTTCTATTATATAAGCTGCTTTCTTACCCAAACCAGATATTCACCCGCATGCAGCTTATGGACGATATCTGGGGACCGGATTCTGATTCCGATGATGCGACTGTCAGCGTACACATCAACCGTCTCCGGAACCGCTTCCAGAATTGTCATGATTTTTCCATAACCACAATCCGGGGGCTTGGATATAAAGCACAGGTGCAAGAGGCACTCATGTAAATGTAATATATGGAGATTTAAATAATGATGAAATACTTTACACATACAAATGCAGGCAAATTAAAACTAAATTTTCGGGCAAAAATGAACCTTCTTACAACCGGTTTAATCTTTGTCCTACTGTTATTATCCACATTTCTCGGAAACGGAGTTATGATCCTGCTCATCCATCATGGCTTCATCAATGCCGGACCACCGTCCTCACAGATTCCGCTTCTGATCCAGACCGGGATCATCAGTATTATCATTGGCACCTTGATCACACTTTTGATCAGCCACCTGCCACTCAAACCTCTCCATACATTGGTCGAGGCTATTCATCAAGTATCCACAGGAAATTATGATGTTAAAATCCACTTGGAACACCCAGCAGAATTCCGAGAAGTATCTGATTGCTTTAATCACATGACCGAAGAATTGTCCTGTACAGAAATGTTACGCTCAGATTTTATCAACAACTTCTCTCACGAATTCAAGACCCCGATTGTCTCCGTTCTTGGATTCGCGAAATTATTAAAATCCGACCAACTCACAAAAGATCAACGCGAAGAATATCTGGACATTATTATAGAAGAGTCCAGGCGCTTATCAGAACTTTCCACGACCATACTTGACCTTTCCAGAATTGAAAGTCTCTCTTCCCTTTCCGGACAGACAACATTTTCCTTAAGCGAACAGATCCGGGAAGCAATTCTGTTATTGGAATATAAGTGGTCCCAAAAACATCTGAAGCTGGATCTTAATCTGGAAGAATTAGACATCCTCGCTGATGAAGCACTGCTAAAACAGGTATGGATCAATCTTCTGGACAATGGAATTAAGTTTTCCCCAGAGTTTGGAAAATTATCTGTCTCTCTTCACACAAAAGATGGAACCTGCATCGTCAAAGTTCAGGATCACGGTCCCGGCATGGATCAGGCAACCTCTGATCTAATCTTTACCAAGTTCTATCAGGGCGATACTTCACACCAGTCGGAAGGCAATGGTCTGGGACTTGCACTTGTAAAGAAAATCATAGAGCTGCATCGCGGTACAGTCACCGTGGAAAGCAATACAGGAAAAGGCAGCACCTTCATTGTGGTGCTGCCTTTATAGCTTTTCTGTTTCCAAAATCTTTACTATCTTTTATCGGATATGCAAAACTCCTGAATGAGCCCCCGCAATCCAATTCTCCAAAGTATTTCTTGAAACAATCCCTTCTGTATTCTTTTTATATTTTGCCATCCCATATAATGAAACAAAAATCATGCTTGCAAATAAAAATCTTGCACTTCCAAACATCTCTCCTTGCACCTCAAAGTACAAATATGCGGATACAAAAAATATGAAAATCACACCAAAAAATATTAATTTATAATTTCTATACCAATTTGTGTTTTTCATAAGTTTACACCTCCCTCTTTCTTTTTCTAACTATAGTATATAGTATTCCTTTTTGTTTGTAAAATTAAACTTTGGAACTATTTTCCATTCCATTTTGGAATATATGTATGATATAATCTTATTAAGGAGGTTTTTTATGAACAATAAAGACTATTTAATTGTTGCTACACTCGGAGAAACGCGAAATATTACCCGTACAGCCGAACGACTTTTCATGACACAATCTGCCATTTCCAAACGTATTAAATTAATAGAGCAGGAATTTAGCTGTGATTTGCTTGTACGCTCCCGGCATGGTATCTTTTTTACAAAGGCAGGGGAACATATCTTAGACTTTTGTCGCAACACACTTGAAGAACTAGATGCACTAAAGCAACAAGTGAATTTTGAACATAATGAAATATCCGGTACCCTTCGCGTCGGTTACTCAATCAGCTACGGAACTTACTTTCTTGCCAGTCAGCTTGCTTCTTACCATGAAGCATACCCTAAAGTAAATCTCCAAGTCAGTACCGACCAAAGTAGTCAGCTCTATACCCAAATGATTCAAGGATCTCTAGACCTTGCCATTATCCGAGGAGAATACAGTTGGGATGGACCAAAATATATACTTGCCAAAGAACAAGTCTATGCTGTTTGGAATCATTCAATGGATTCTAAATCTTTATCGGAATGTTTATACATAAGTCGAAAAACGGACCCATACCTCACCAATCAAATGATTAAATGGCTTCGTGAAAAAGAACTTTTTTCAAATTCTTCTCAAATATGTGTAGATAATATTACCACTTGCAGACAGTTAGTAGATTCTGGCATTGGCTGGGCAATATTACCAGAAATTGCTCTTGAACATTTTGACGGAACAAAAATGAAATTACTCTTTAATGATGGGACACCCTTTACCCGTTGCACCTATATTCTGGTTCAAAATGGAGCCATAGCCCTTCCTCAGATTAAATATTTTATTAATCTGATATTGTCTCTTACTGATACAAAAAAGGAACCGAGTTAGTTTTCGGTTCCTTTTGCTAATTCATTCATCCAGTTTATCATTTTTTCTTTATCATACGGCAGTTTACCTATGACTGTATATTTATTCAATACAGTTGTATCCGCAAATATGCAGTCTGACATTTTCAGATTCTCCAGTATTTTTTTCGCTTCCATCATACGACTTCGTAAATCTAAAGGTACAAACAGACCTTGATTATATTGCTTATACAAATCTGTATCGTTCCAGATTTTTAATCCAATCATCCATATTCTTTCAGGTTGTATGACATTCAAAAATTTTGCAGTATCTTCCGCATGTTCTTCTGACATTTTTTTACCACCAAGTCCCGGAATTACCGTAACTGAATATGTAATTCCTGCCCTGTGTAATCGTTCGCAAGCTTCTATACCCTGTTCTGGTGTTACACCTTTATTCATTTGTTTCAACACTTTTGCATTTCCAGACTCTATTCCAATATGCAAATGACAAATTCCTTTTTTTCGTAGTACAAGAAGCTCTCTCTCATCCTTTCTTAAAACATCATCAACCCTTGCATACATACTGATTTCATGAATCCATGGCATATAACGCTCTACATATCCAGTAATTGCCAATATTTTCCCCGTATCCATTACAAATGGATTTTCTCCCAGCAAAAAAATACGTCTTTTTGCTTTTGCATATGGTACGAGCATTTTTGCTTTTTTCTCTATTTCTTCAAGAGGAAATATATAAAAATCATCCTTTGTAAAATCACAAAATGCGCATTTATGCCAACTACATCCTAGCTCTGTTTCTAATAATGCGCTGTCCTTTTCCCAAAATGGACGATACACTTCTTTTTCTGTATATAATTCCACTATATATTTCCTCTTTTCTAATTTTGAAGTATCTGTTTTGCTATTGAATTAAATCCAGCAACTCCTTCCCACAATACATCTTCATCTACATTGAAGCGTGAAGAATGATGTGGATAGTCTGTTCCTTTTTCTGTATTAGAAGAACTCAGATATAAAAAAGCCCCCGGAACTATATTTAAATAATTTGCAAAATCTTCACCTGCCATACATGGTGACTCCATATGCCGCTCCACATATTGAATTCCGAGAGTCCCTTCTATGGCATCTGCTGCCAAATCTGCCATATGTCTGTCATTTACGACCGGTGGTGCTCCCCATATAATTTGGAATTCGCATTCACCGCCAAAAGTCATAGCTGTCATATTTGCAATCTCTTCAATTCTTTTTGCCAGATATTGCCGTACACTTTCGTCCACCGCACGAGTTGTTCCTTCCAGTATCACTGAATCCGGTATAACATTATACTGATTGCCACCTATAATCTTACCAATTGAAATCACACTGGCAATTGTTCCCATAAGTTCTCTTGTCTGAATAGCCTGTAGTGCTAATACAAGATGCGAAGCTATCTGAACCGGGTCAATCCCCTTTTCCGGATTTGATCCATGACAAGATTCTCCCTTTATTTTAATAATAAAATGATCATAGGAGGCCATACAGCAGCCTGAAGATATGATAAACTTTCCACAAGGAATTTCTTTTCCAAATAAAGTACCTATATGCAGTCCAAAAATCGCGTCGACATTTTCAACATATCCATCCTCAATAGCAATTTCTGCTCCTCTGGCTGTTTCTTCACCAGGCTGAAAAATTAATCTTACCACTCCATGCATAGAATCTTTCCACGTAAGGAGCATTCTTGCTGTCCCAAGCATAATTGCCATATGCGCATCATGCCCACAGGCATGCATATATCCCGGATATAGAGATTTATAATCAATATCTAATTCCTCTTCCAACTGCAAAGCATCCATGTCTGTGCGAAACGCAATTGTTTTTCCGGGATATGCACCCTCTATGGTTGCCATAATTCCACTGCCTCTTTCTGAACAGACATATGGTATGTTCAACGCATCTAATTCCTTTTTTATAAATTTTTCTGTCTCAGGAAGTTCCAGCCCTATTTCTGGAATCTTGTGCAAATCCCTTCTAATCCGCAACACATATGCTTGAATTCCACCATATTGCTGTAACATATCCGACTCCCCTTTATTCACAAATTAAAGCATGTTGTCCTTCTTCTGGCTTTTCTGTTAACATTTCCAATGCTTCTTCCACCATTTCTTTTCTATATTCAACTTCTTGCTCATGTGGAAGTGACGGATTACCAAATACATGAAGCACACTATTTCCTCGTAAAATTCGATGAGCACCGATTCCCTCAGAAATTTTGGTAAGATTTGTTACATGGATAATTGGGATTCCAGCTCTTTCAATTTCTTTTGTCATCACTGCACCGCAGCGAGAGCTAGTACCTCAAGTAGATGTCAGAATTGCAGCATCCACTCCATTTTCTTTCATATCTTTTGCAATTCCTTCTCCAAATTTCTTTCCCATTTCCATCGGAGTCATAACTCCTGCTGTAGAATAAAACTTCTGATATACCTCTCCGATTTTACCTTCTTTCTTCAACTTCATAAGTGCATCCACCGGAACAAGACGGTTCGGATCAGCCAGTACAAATGCATTATTGTATCCCTGATGACTGACCTCATAATCTTTTGCATTCAGTGTATCCACTCCATGAGTGTCATATATCTTATAATATTTTGAATTTGTCGGAACCTGGTTATCCGGATTTCCCTTTGGCACAAGCCCTCCGTCAGTGACTACTGCTATTTTTATCTCATCTAATGGCTTATTCAGAACCGGAAGTGGTATATCTTCATGGTTCGGCATGATGACTTCTGTATAGAAGTTCTCGTGATGATACTTTTTAAGCAACATAGCTAACGCTCTCTTTGGTGCCGGAATTGTATAGTCGATTTCAATTTCCGGACCTGATCCATGATATCCTTCCTTCTTACCATCTCCAATAAAATCACCTTCTACAAGGCGTTTAGCAAAAACTGCAACCTGTTTTACAACCTGTCGCATCTTTGCAGCATTGTTTTCTGTCTGAAGAATATAGCACTGATCCTTGTAGAGATCTGTACCAGGATTTTCCGCATACAATGCAGTAACTGCTGGGATTTTCAATGTTCTTGTCACCGCAGAAGTCGCAGCACCACAACCGATTCCATATCTTCCTGCATTAAATCCAGGCCCTGCCACAAAAAGCTGTCCTTTATATTTTTTCACAGTGTCTATCAACTGTCTACACACTTCGTCTGTATTCTCTGCTATATAATTATCTCCACAAATAAATGTAGCTACAATTTCATAATTTTCTCCTAGATTTTTGGCAAGAGCAAGTCCTGGTCCTACCGGTTCTTCTTTTATAACAATCCCCATACTAGCAGTGTCTTCTCCGCCATATCCACCATAAAACTGATTAATATAATGTACGACTCTGATTTTTTCTGTCATGATCTACGCCTCCTTTTCCGGTACTTCCGGCAAATCTGAATCTGTAGTTACATAACAGTCACCCAGTTGTGACCAAATTCCCTGATAAGCAAAATTCGTAGTATGTGTAAACGGCCCTCTCACATCTATTCCCATCAAACTTGGCACATTGGCCCCTTCTCCAATCACCCGTTCTACTCTCGGATGATGAAGGTCGTAATTTCGTCCACTGTTTATAACGGCATCAATCTTTGGATCTGATATGACAAGCATATCACCAGGTTTATCATTAGATACAGCAGACAAATTCATAACACATGTCATTCCCATTTTTTCTGCCCAGTTAAATGCAAGTGCACTGTCCAGCTGGCAATGTCCCATACCTGATTTATTTACAATAACGCAATCTGCTTTTAAAGTTTCTTTACACAAGGTAGCTGCCATCATACTCATTGCATCTTTTCCATCAATTTTCATAACATTGTTGTCCATAACAAAACCGACGAACTCAATGTCTTTTCCATGGCGTTTCATCAATTCTTTGATATAGACTTCATTTTGAAGATAATAGTTCGGCTCCCAATATCTCCATACCATAGCTCCATCGAGCACTTCTGTTGGTTGAAGAATTGTTGGGAGAAATCCTAACGCGCTCTGCCCATATACAAGGAAATTCCAAGTATCATGAGAAGCCATATGCGTAACCAGATATGCTACCTTCGGAAGTGGTTTACCATCCGCTCCAAGACCTACCGGTCCCAGTTCATAAACCTCTGATTCATCCGGTTTCATAGCAATTGCCAGTTTTGCCAGATAAACGTTAATGCTTAACGATGCATATTTTAAAGCCTCTGCATAACTTGCATCACTGACACCTTCTGCCGGAGTCGCATCTAAAATAATATGGTAATGTCTGGAAAAGTTAGAGTATTTTGCACATTCTCCTCCCATATCCAAATAATATTTGATGTTGCATTTTGCATAATAAATATCCGATACAACCACTCCTTTTAATGCAACGGTACGGCCTTCTCCCATAGGTGCAAGTTTTCCCCAGATTCCAGGATAAGATGTTTCTGGTGCATCTGCTTTACAACGCGGCTGCATTACGTCATGAATTCCCAGGATTCTGCAACTTTCTCCTGGTACAGCCAGCTTAATATCCAGACTTCCGAACAATTCACTTTTTGCCTGATTTATAAGCTCTTCTTTGTTGACTGTCAATACACCTTCTGACAGTTCTGTTTTCTTTCCAAATTGAACCTTTTTGACACGAATGTAATCAATTTGTAACCTTTTACTCATGGCATTTTCTCCTTTCTCACATTGAGACGCTGCATTCTTCCATGCAGTGATACTTAGCCAAACTCTACTGTTGTATATATTTTATCTTTCATTTTTTTCATTCTCAATTTACAGAAAAGTATTGTGTCTAATTCTATTACAAATATCATATATGTACCATTTTTTAGTAAAAAAAGAACCTCTCATTACAGATTTTCTTTTTCTGCAATAAAAGATTCTTTTCTTATTTTCTTATATTCCTTCTTATTCGATGACCTGCTGTAACTGATTTAACGTTTCCATGACTAATCGTCTGCGTTGTTCTTTTTCCTGTTCCAAGGGCAATTGCGGATTTCCAAAGGGATAACAAACATTATTACCTTTTACTATCCTCACACTACCAGAGTCAATAGCTATGCGCGTCAGATTTGTAACCTGTACAACTGGAATTCCGATATTTTCAATTTCTTTTCCAATATAGGTTCCACATCGAGTACTTGTTCCACACGCTGATGTAATAATCACAGCATCCACTTCATATTGTCTGATTAAAGATGCAATTCGTTTCCCGAGACGAATACTTTCTTCTGTCGATGTCATCACTCCTGCTGTTGTTAGAAAGATATCACATAATTTTCCAATAATTCCTTCTTTCTCCAACTCTCTCATAATATCTACCGGCAACAAACGATTCGGATCTGCATTCACATACTGATTATCATAACCCTGATGGCTGACTTCATATTTGTCTGGCTTCAATGCCTCGCACCCCTGAATACTGTACGCCAGACATATTTTTGCGTTTGTTGAAGGAAGTTCTTCAGGATTTCCTTTCGGTACCAGCCCTCCATCTGTCATCAAAAGAATCTTTGCTTCATTAAGCTTTTTATGAAGATTCGGTATCTTCGGTTTTTCGGGCGACACCATGATAACCTCACTTTGAAAATGTTCTCCCCGATGCTTTTTTAACAACATCTCAAGGCATCTTTTGGGCGCTGCTTCCTTATAATTAATAAATGGAACTATGTTATCTTGATTTTTTTCTCCAGTCAGCCCGTCAGGAATTGAATAAATATACTCTGAACGTTCTAACATACTTTCAAACACTTCTTTCTGCTAATCATATTCGCTTTTTCCATATGCTCTCCCAGCATTCGCTCTTCTGTTAAATGTGCATAACCTGAAGCTTCAAATTCCAATACTGCATGTACTTGTTCAAAATAACTCATATAATTATCTCGCATTCCATCCTTGACCCAGTCCGAAATAATTCCAACTAAAGAATGCGCTTTCATTTTCGCCATGAGCTGCAACTCTGACTCTGTTAATTTAAATCCTGATTCGGAATAGCGCATATCAATATTAATTTTCCACATTTCATAATAAAGATCATTCAGATATTCATATAATGAATTCTGACCCACATACTGAAAACATGCAAGATAGAATTTTCGATTTGCATATAAACACTTACATACATTTAAAAAGCTATCTGTCAGTTTAGATGGATCATTAAACGAATTTACATTTTGAAGCATATCCGTATAAAAAACCCAGTTAATTAATTCGTATTTATCTTGAAAATGATAATAAAATGTGTTCCTGCTTATATTACAATAATCTGTAATACACTTGACAGAGATTTTAGATAATGGTTGTTTCTCCAATAACTTCTTTAATGCGGTCGCCAACGCTTCTTTCGTTATCTGATTATTAGCCATACATTACACTCCTTTGAGATATTTACTCTCTTATAAGCTTTAAATTGTATGTTTTTTCTCTCTAACAATATTCTATTATAGATTATTCAACTAATCAACCTCAATCATTAATTATTTTTTGTACATTTTAGCATTTTTGTCTAATTTTTCACCCCATACAATTTATTAGTTCAATATTTTCAACAAAAAACAACACACTTTTTTTTATTGTTCATATTTAAAACAGACAACGGCTTTGTAAAATGAAATCCTCAACTTTTTTTGTTATTCTAAAACCATGAAATATGCCATTTTCTACTGTTATAAACAAGCAAATTTCGCATTTTAGGAGGGATTTTTTATGTATGCACTTATTGCTGCTATTCCTATTTTATTGACCGTCATACTAATGGTCGGCTTTAACTGGCCGGCAAAACGGGCCTTGCCCGCATCTTGGCTTATTGCCTGTTTTGTTGCCGGATTTATCTGGAAAATGGGAATACTCGAAATTGGTGCTCAGACTCTTGCGGGTTTTCTGAGTGCTTTTGAAACACTTTCAATTATTTTTGGCGCAATCTTACTTATGAATGTTTTGAAACAATCTGGCGCAATGGCTTCTATTAATAATATCTTTTCAAATATTACAAAAGATGCCAGGATTCAAGCAATCCTTGTAGGATATGTATTTGCCGGATTTATCGAAGGCGCTGCCGGATTTGGAACACCTGCTGCACTTTCTGCTCCAATCTTAATCTCACTTGGATTCCCACCGTTGGCAGCAGCTGCTGTATGTTTAATTTACAACTCTACACCTGTTTGCCCGGGGCCTGTCGGTGTTCCAACACTGACAGCTTCCAGTGTTGTATCCTCTTCCGTAACAGCTCTTGGCGGTGATCCGGATAAGTTTACCGCTATGCTGACCAAATGGACCTGTATTCCACATATGGTTGGTGGTCTGTTCATTATTTTTATCGGACTTTGTGTCCTTTGTAAAGTCTTCGGAAAAAACCACAGTTTTAAAGATGCATTAAAAGCACTTCCATTCTGCATCCTTACAGGTGTTGTTGTCGGAGTTCTCTATCTTACAATGGCATTTTTTGTAGGTCCAGAATTAACTTCTATGGTTGCTTTTCTTGCAGCATTGCCAATCTTAATCCTCGCTGCCAAAAAAGGATTTTTAATGCCAAAAGAAGTTATGACTTTTGATGGAGTGGAAAAATGGGGCGACCAAAGCTGGCTTTCAACGCAAACCGTCAGCCAGCCACAAGATAAAGGTATGTCGCCTGTTAAAGCATGGATGCCATACGTAATCATCAGTATTATCCTTGTTTTAACACGTGTTGGCTTTTTCAAAATAAAACCGATTCTCACAGATGAACCATTTATTCTGCACATTGATCATATTCTTGGATTTGACACGATCAACTGGGATTTTAAATTCTTATGGAATCCTGGTATTATGCCATTTACATTAATTGCTCTTATTACCATTCTGCTTCACAAAATGAGTAAACATGAAGCCAAGGTAGCAATCAAAGATTCTTTTTGTCAGATATCCGGTGCTGCTATTGCATTACTTTTCGGTGTTGCCATGGTTAATCTTTATCGCTACACAAGTAATGCTAACATAGGTGCAAAAGTTGCTTCCACAGTAATTGATACTTTTGATTATACAAACAGTAGTATGTTATATGTCATGGCAGATGCGCTAGCAAATATTTTTCATGGTGCATACTTTATTATCGCTCCATTTATCGGTGTACTCGGCGCCTTTATGTCAGGATCATGTACCGTATCCAACACCTTATTTTCTTCCCTGCAATTTGAAACAGCTTCTCTGCTAGGCATGTCCCAGGTATTGATAGTAGCCCTTCAAAACTGTGGTGGTGCAATTGGAAATATGATATGTGTAAACAATATCGTATCTGTATGTGCTACAACTGGAACCAGCGGTAATGAAGGTAAATTAATCAAGACCAACATTATTCCTTGCATCATATACTGTGTAATTGTTGCTACCGTTGTCGGAATCTTCATGGCATCAGGAATTAACCCAATGCCTGAATTATTAAAGTAAGAGAATCAAAGTCATCTGTCCAAACATTACAGTCGTTTTAAACATATACTTTCTTATTATCATATTATCAGAGGGTGTCGCAAAATCATCAAATCAGAGGATTGAGCGATACCCTTGCTCTCTGTATAAAAATCCGAAAGCTTTCATACCCCCGAACAAGTTATTACATTTGAATAACAAAAGTACAGATCCTTTTCTGTTTAAGGTATAACAAAGACTGTGCCTCGGCACATTCTAGCGTCTGCGGCGTTACTGAGCGCCAGTGACGCTCGTCTAGCAACGACCGAAGTGAAACTGAGACGCTTGCGACATCATCATTGTACGCCGTAGTGCGCATCCTGCCGGAGGCTTTTTTATAATAGGAAATACAATTTCCTATTATAAAAACGGAGCTGCTGCTCCAGTAGATTATCTATCTACTTTTGCAACAGCCCCATTCATTAAACAGGATTCTAAAAACTATCTATATTGTGAGCTCTTCTGCATCATCAATATCTGCATCACATTCATCAACCATATAATCTACAGCTTCCTGTGCAGCATCCATATGTTCTGCATCTCCCATGACTGTCAATTCATTTCTTTTAATGTTCAGCACTTTTCCGCTTTTCTGGATATGCTGATAGGTCTTAGAAATCTCTTCTGCCTCCAAAGAAGTCGGACAGAAAATTCCAACTTTATTTTTTTCTGCATAATCCTTTAACGCTTCCAACTGCTCATATCCTTCTTTTACTTTTCCACCTGTCACATAAATAATCCCAGGTCTTGGATTAATTTTTACAGTTGCCATAGTCGGCGGGGATGGAATAAACACCTGTTTTGTATCACTCTCTGGGTCAATAAAGTATCCAAGTCCTTCATATTCTTTAAATTCTACCACAATAATCACCTTTTCATCTGATTATTTCAATCAGTTCTTTTCATTAAATTCTTCGACTGTCCATGGACGTCTTAAATCGTTTTCAAACATATCTTTGAATTCCTTTTCATTCACTGCATTAAACAGCTGTGCGTACTCTGCTGTTGGATCGTCTTTATCCAATACATTTGCTGCTGTTGACAATGAACAATGCTGACTTCCGCCCCAGTTATGAAGTTCAACATAAACACCTGCAGCTGCAAGTTTACTTGCATAATCATAAGCCTGATCCACACCATTATCATTAGCCATAGCATGAATGAATGTTGGTGGTAATCCTACACATTCTTCTACCGTAGCGCGTCCTGGGAATGCTTCTGCCGGAACATCAACCATATTGTTCATTTTTCCTAAGTATTGACGTGCAGATTGTGCAGCATCAGAGCCACCCCAAAATGCAGAATTTATACTTAATGAGCGATATTGTGGCAACGGACGATCATCAATAATCGGCACCCATACCAGACAACCGCGTGGTGTGATTCCACGTTTTTTCAGTCTGTGACACAGAGCCAATGACAAATGTCCACCAGAACTATTACCATGAATAATAATCTTATTAGCACTAATATTCAGTTCTTTTGCATGCTCTGTAAGGAAATTATATGCAGCTTCACAATCATTCATCGGTTGTGGATACTGAGCGCCCATACAAAGTGTGCGGTAATTAAAGGTTGCTACCGGAACTCCATACTTATCTGCCCAATCTTCAATTGCAGCTGTAAAGCGGAAACATGTTGTAAGTCCTCCGCCTGGAATTATAAGAATGCATGGACTATTTCTCTTATAACGCCATTTTCCTTCTCTTGGATTTGCAACAAGAACTTTTACTTTTGGAGCATCTGGTTCATCAATACAACCTTTTGCTTCATATTCTGTTACACGGCTCCAATCATAATCTGGCAGGTAATCTTTAAATCCATCTTCCGCATGTGCTGCAAATTCCTGTCGTTCTTCAAATGACAGATCATCATTTAAAAGTACTTCTGCATATCCAACAGAATTTCCCATCAGTGCATATGCCTGCTCCAGTTCTGGATGTGCCCATTTAACATCATCACGAATTCTAAATTTTTCAAGTCCCATTTTTTTACCTCCCTGGTTTCTTAATCCCTATTCATAACACATGATACTTTTTCCTTCGGAATTAATTTTCAAAAAAAGTTACTGCAATAACTTTTCTTTCTAATTTAATGTTACCACTTCATTCTATATCTTTCACTCTTCATAAATTCAGAATGTTCAGAATTTGTACACTTCTCTATACTGCACAAAAAGCCCTAATGTTGCAGCATTAGGGCTTTTTAATTAATCTTGAAAGAGAAAAAACATGTGTTACAAATATTTATATTATTAAGTTACAATATTTACCTATAATGAAAATTTTTCGACTGTATCCAACTCCGCATCATACTCATCCAATACATAATCAACTAACTCTTCTGCCTGCTTTGTATGATCATCGTCTGATTTTACTGAAATTTCTTCTGGAACAATATTCAATTTTTTAAAATTACCAACAGCATACTGATATGTTTTTGCCAATTCTTCCACATCCGTTGCCTTTGGACACAGAAATACGACTTTATTATCTGCACAATATTTCTTTAATTCTTCAAGTTTTTCATAAGATTCGTTAATTGCTCCACCCGTTACATAAATTACTGCTGGTCTTGGATTTGCTTTTACCGTTTGTTTTCCAACCAAAATTACAGTAATTTCTTTTGTATCACTTTCCGGATCTACTGCATAACCCAACTCATCATATTCATAAAAATCAACATTCATACCTGTACCTCTTTTCATTTTTTATGAAATGCCATTACTCACCAAATTTTTCTTTAAACGCAGCTTTATAATCTTCCACAACCCATGGTCTTCTTAAATCATATTTAAAACAGTCTTCTATATTGCTATCAAACATTTGTGCAATACGAATAGAGTAATCATTTGGTTCACCACAATTCTTAATGACTGACCATACTCCATTGTTATGATGAGCTCCTCCAAACACATGATATTCAGCAAATGAATGTGCTTTCAAAAGCTTCGTGTAAAATTCAATATTTCCAAAAATATCCGGATCCATTTCACTTTGATACATAAATGTTGGCGGGAATCCAATACAATCCTCTACTGTTGCATGATTAGCAAGTGCCTCTGGTCCTACCCTGTTAGAATCAAAGTTTCTACCTAACCATTGATATAATCCATCATGCTGTTCAACAGAATCCCATACACCACTATAGAAAGAAGATCCATCTTTCTCTCTATCGTCTGTCTGTGCACTAACCGTTACAATTCCTCTTGGACTATATCCATATCTCTTCAAACGGAATGCTAATGCCAATGCAAGGTGTCCGCCTGTACTTGATCCACTCAATACAACTTTGTTTGGATGAATACCAAGCATATCCGCATTTTCATTCATCCATTTATATGCTGCATGTAGGTCATTGATTGCAGCCGGATACTTTGCCTCCCATGAAAGTCGATAAATCGGAACAATACCAATGCATTTATGTTCCTCACAAAGTCGCTCAATCGGATATGCATTAGGATTCAGTGAAACGAGTGCTCCTCCAACCACATAGTAAAGCACACGATTCTTACGTGGTTTTATATTTTTAGGTTTCACTACCCACACTTCCACTGGTGTGTCAGGCTCTTCTTCACACCCTGGCACTTCGTATTTTTCGATATCGCAGGTATGTTCTGTACTCCACCACTGATCATAATATGCCTGTTGTCTCTTTTTTCCCAACTTAAATTTTTCTTCATCCGAAACTTCTGGGTTGTACAAAGTTGCCGTCTCAACATTTAAAGCCGGATCTATGTACCAGAAATCTGCTCCATCCGGGTGTCCCCATTTCGAATCTGTAATGTCAGTAATCCGGTTACTTTCCGCAATAAGTTGAGATCCTTTGTCATTCAATTTTTCAAAATTTCTCTGTAACATGCCATTTCCTCCTTACATAACATATTATCTTTTTTCAAGGTCTCTGATTCCTTGTCTTACTGTATGTATATTATAGTTTTATAGAAATATGAAATCATTGTTTTTTAAAACAAAAAAAGAAGAAGATTTTTGTATTTTCTGACAAGTTAATTCTTCTTCTTTAATATTCTATATTTTCTGTCATTTATTTTCTAAACTTTGCATTCACTTTGTTGTAAATGCTGATATGCAATAATTGCTAATTGTAATCGAAATCTGGCATTTGATTCTCTTGAATTATATCCAAGAATCTCATCCACTTTTTTCAATCGATATTTTACTGTATTAACATGAATAAACAAACGTTCTGCTGTTGCTTTTAAATCCTCTCCATAAGTATAATAAACAGCAAGAAGTTGCAATAGATCCTGATGCCCAAACAACGGGTCTAACACTTGGTCTACCAACTGCTCTAATTCTTCCTCTGATCTCTTTAATATAAACATGTGTGCATACCAGTCATCATAAAATTGAATTTGGTTTTTTAGTTCATATACTACATTTTCTGTCTGTATTGCATCTAAATAACTCTTTCTAAAATCATCCAGATTTTTCACCAAAGAGCCTACTACCGCACTCCAAATTCTTCCTGAAATGACCTTTTTTATCTCTTCAAAAACATTTTTTAATTCTTCATGAACCACACTTCTTCGAATATTATTTGGAAAGGGAACAAATGAAATCATAGTCTCTCCATCTAAAAAAGAAAGTAAGTTTTCGTTTTTCTGTGTCACATAATTTGAAACAATTCCTTCTGCCTGTTTCAAATTCATTTCTACTCCTATTGAATGTTCGTCCTGTTTCTTTTCGAGCCTCAAAATCATACATATGTACTTGTTTTGCGAATGATAGCCAAACCGTTCACCCACAATATTTCTATCACAAACTTCATTTCCTGAATAACAAATTTCCCGTAACCAATTTTCTACATATCTTTCATTTTCAAAATTTGTAGCAAGAACAACCGACAATTGTTTCGTAAAACTTAACATATTCGTATATACCGGCATATGTATGACAGGAATTCTTTGATTATCATAACACTTCAACTGTTTTCCATATAAGCACCCATCCTCAAATGGTTTATCGTCAAATACCAAGATTCCTGAAGCATTACATTCTTGTAATGCTTTATACACATTTTTAAACTCCTGTTCTTCTAATTCTCCGGTATATACAAGAAGAAGACCTGGTATAATCCAATTATCAAATCTGAGAGCAATATCTGGCGAACACCAAGTAACATCTGAATCTAAATTTGCATTTCCATGTTCTACAACTGCATTTTTCATAAGTGGAGTTTGTAATAATTCAAATAAAGTCATTATCATCTCTCCTCCAATCTTTCACTCTTAAACAATCTTATAATAACATAATGAAAAATAATTTGCAAAAGACAAGAAAAAAGTCTTAAACTTTGCAAAAAAAGTTTAAGACTTTTCAAATAAATGCCGCAGACCGGAATCGAACCGGTACGGGAGTATAAGTCCCGCAGGATTTTAAGTCCTGTGCGTCTGCCAGTTCCGCCACTGCGGCATTCTAGCTTCTGCGCCAACTCGTTAGAGCTGTGTGCATCGCGCGGAGCGCGTGTCACATTTTGCGACTAAACTATCTAAAATTCTGCAACAATCTCTCGTCGCAAAATGGGACCAATAGGGCTCGAACCTATGACCCTCTGCTTGTAAGGCAGATGCTCTCCCAGCTGAGCTATGATCCCATATTCAAAAAAAATAAACGTGATATCATACAAATGATATCAACGACCCAGAAGAGACTCGAACTCTCGACCTCCGCCGTGACAGGGCGGCGCTCTAACCAACTGAGCCACTGGGCCAGATAAATGGACCTTCGGGGACTCGAACCCAGGACCGATCGGTTATGAGCCGATTGCTCTAACCAGCTGAGCTAAAGGTCCAAAATCATTAAGTCCCGTTTAGGAACTAAGCCGATGATCGGACTCGAACCGATAACCTGCTGATTACAAATCAGCTGCTCTGCCAATTGAGCCACATCGGCATAATAAAAATGACTCCAACGGGAATCGAACCCGTGTTACCGCCGTGAAAGGGCGATGTCTTAACCGCTTGACCATGGAGCCATATTCTTTATCGCTTGTGTGTTTTTCGTGTGTATCACTCGCGACGAATGTTATAATATCATAGCGCAAGTGTTTTGGCAACCCTTTTTTTTAATTTTTTTTATTTTTTTTGCAAAAACTTTTTATAATCCCCGAAAAACCCCGTAAATACAGTGTTTTCAGGATTATAACTTTCCCCCAAAAATTTTACCTTCCTATCAAGATAGTCATAATTTTGTTCGTTGATTTGTTGTTAAATCATCTCTTTTTTATTTTAGGAAATTTACACAAACTACGATAAAATGTATCATTATATTTTGCAAAGTTTTTCCCTTGATACCATCTTTCGTGTGTGCTACGATAGACAAGCATTACTTTTCAACTACATATTAATAAGAAATAAGGAGATTTTACAAATGAAATTTTTGAAACAATTCGGGATTATTCTTGTTTTTTCTTTCATCGGAGAATTGTTGAACCATGTACTTCCGCTTCCAGTTCCTGCAAGCATCTATGGAATTATATTGATGTTCACCTGTTTAAAATTGGGTTTCTTCCCTCTTTCAGAGATTGAAGAAACAGGTCGATTTCTGATTGAAATCATGCCACTAATGTTTATTCCAGCTGCTGTAGGACTTTTAGAAGCATGGGATATTATTCGGTCAGTATGGATTCTGTACCTTGTTGTTACTATTTTCTCTACTATATTTGTTATGGCTGTCTCTGGCATGACTACTCAATATATGATTCGTTATTCCGCTTCAAAAAAAGCAGCGTTAAAAAAAGCTTTGTCTGTCAAGGAAGGGGAATGTAGCTATGGAATTTTTTAACAACTCTGTCTTTTTCGGGGTAATGTTAAGCCTTCTCGCCTACGGAATTGGCGCATTATTAAAACAGAAATTCAAACTTGCCATTTTCAATCCGCTCCTTATCGCAGTAATTATAGTAATTGCTGTTTTAGCAGTTTCCGGAATTGATTATAAGGTATATAATGAAGGAGCGAAATACATTTCTTATCTGCTTACACCAGCTACAATCTGCCTTGCTATTCCGCTTTATGAACAGTTCGAATTATTGAAATCCAACTGGAAAGCAATTGCGGTCGGTATTTTCAGTGGTGTACTTGCAAGCCTTGGAAGTATTCTTGCCATGGCAGTCCTATTTGGATTTACGCATCAGGAATATGTATCATTTCTTCCAAAATCTATTACAACTGCGATTGGAATGGGTATATCAGAAGAACTTGGAGGATACGTTTCCATCACCGTTGCTATCATCGTATTAACAGGTGTACTGGGAAATATGTGTGCAGAAAGCGTATGTAAGCTTTTCAAAATCGAAGAACCTATTGCCAAGGGTATTGCCATCGGCACTGCTTCCCACGCAATCGGAACTTCCAAAGCTATGGAGCTTGGGGATATTGAAGGCGCAATGAGCAGCTTGTCCATCGTAGTATCCGGACTTATCACTGTAATTGGTGCGTCCGTATTTGCACAATTCATGTAAGATATCAGAATTACGAAATGTATCGCATGAATCTATCCATAGTATCTTAGAAAATAAATTACAAAGGAGACTCTCTCATGCCAGTATTTGATTTTAGTAATCCTGAATCAACAACGACAACAGCCGAAGTTACTTACACTACATTTCACTCTGATAAAAATGTTGCTACTCCGGAAGATCCGATTCTTCTTCTGGACAATGCTCCCCGCCAGTGGGCTCATCATTCCTGCGGTGTATTCACAAATCCTGCAAAGCACACAGCATTTGAATTTGAAGAAGAAGATGGCATTATCAGTGCCAATATTCTTCAGATTGATTCCCGCTTTGTAAGCCTGATCAAATGGCTCGGCGAAAATCATATCAACGTTCGTCTGTCCGGTAAGAACCTCCCAGACGGTTATGCAGTCTACAAAATTCGTGAAATTGCCTATGGCGGTGCCACAAAATTATCTGCTGAAGACGGTTTCCTTCAGTTTATGATGGAACGGCTCTTTTCCAGCAGCGCCCCGCTTGACGAGACGCTGAAAGAGGAAGACTCTGAACTTGGTGATGATATGAAACTTACAAGTATTCAGAGTATTACCGACTTCATTACTTGCGCCGGAAGAACTCTTCCTGATAACATCCGTCTCTGGGCAAGACGTAATCTGGCAGTTGCAAAATCCCACGAAGTATCCCCGGAAGAACGACGCCACGCACAGCGTGCGCTTTCTATTATGATGAATATCCAGTGGAAGACAGATTATTTTGAATCAATTGATCCTGATGAAGCAAGACGTATCTTAGACGAAGAACTCTACGGTATGGAACGCGTAAAGCAACGTATTATAGAGACAATCATCCAGATTAACCGTACACATACCCTTCCGGCTTACGGACTTCTCCTGGTAGGACCTGCAGGAACAGGAAAATCCCAAATTGCCTACGCTGTTGCAAGAATCCTTAAACTGCCTTGGACAACTTTGGATATGAGCTCCATCAATGACCCGGAACAGTTGACCGGAAGTTCCCGTATATACGCAAATGCCAAGACCGGTATTATTATGGATGCATTTGCAATGGCAGGAGAATCTAACCTGGTTTTCATTATCAACGAGCTTGACAAAGCTGCTTCCGGTAAAGGAAATGGAAATCCAGCCGATGTATTGTTGACACTATTAGATAATCTTGGATTTACAGACAACTACATTGAGTGTATGATTCCAACTTCCGGTGTTTATCCAATCGCAACAGCCAATGATAAATCCCAGATCAGTGCACCGTTAATGTCACGTTTTGCTGTTATTGATATTCCGGATTACACACCAGAAGAGAAGAAAGTTATTTTCTCCAAATTTGCACTGCCAAAGATTTTAAAACGTATGAGTTTAAAAGAAAGCGAATGTATCGTATCACCAGAAGCTCTGGACACTATTATTGAAAAATTCTCAGATACGACTGGAATCCGTGATCTGGAGCAGGCTGCCGAGCATATCGCAGCAAATGCACTATATCAAATCGAGGTAAATCATGTATCCTCTGTTACATTTGATGCTGCTATGTTGAAAGAATTATTTGACTAAAATAATCTTCTGCACATTTTCTCAATCCTGCGAGGTATAAATTTTTAGAGCACTTTAACTACTACATCCATATGTAACTAAAAAATCTGTAATATAGGAGATTTTGATATATTTCTAAAATTCTCCATATTACAGATTTTTCATTATTTCAGTCAAACGTACTTAAAACTTCTCGACTGAGATAAATATTTATTACTGCCTTTTACGTCTGACAAGACCATAAAAAGTCAATGCAATTGCTATCGGGCACATCACTTTCAGAATCGGCAATGATACATTTAAAATCGCATTTAATCCCGCACAGGAAATCACAAAACTGAAGACAGAAAAGACAAGTAACCATTTAAAATACGAAATCTTCGGAACTAATTCGTGGAAATATGCAGAACAGCAACATAGCAAACCTACACATACATTAAAACATGCTATGAAAAATATAATACCAATCAATACTTTTCCATAGATACCAAAACATGCGTGAACTGCATAGGTCAGAATCTGCGTTCCATTTTCCACATTTCCGACCTTACTACTGCACAATACACCAATATATGCTGTTGCGCTATATACAATACAAAGTAAGATTCCAGCTCCAATTCCCGCCAGAATCGTCTCTTTAGCCACACCTTTCCGATTCTTCACACCAAATGCTTCAATGTTCATAGCTATAACTGCACCAAAGTTAAATGCCGCTAAAATATCCATTGTCTGATATCCCGTGACAAAACCATGCTGAAGCGCATGCCCTTTATAGCTCGCATCTGCCTGTCTTACAACTGTCGGGAACTTTACAACAACTCCCACGAAAATAACTGCAATCAAAATCAACAAAATCGGTGTCATTACTTTTCCCAGTAAATCCTTAAGTCTCGTTGGCTTCAGCGCAACTATCGTTGCTATCACAAAAAATGTAAACGAATATATACACCGCATAATCAATAAAGACTCAGCACTGACTCCGTCAGATAAAAATGGCACGACCGCCATCTCAAAACTGGTAGATGCTGTCCTTGGAATTGCAACAAAAGGTCCGATTAACAAATGGATTAGCACCGCATAAACTGTCGCAAATGCCGGGTGTATGCTTCCCGCCAAATTCTTCAATCCATCATGCTTTGCCACAGATATCACCGCAAGAGCAGGTAATACCACCGCCGTCAGTAACATTCCAACCATAGCCGGTATCGTACTGCTGCCCGCTTCAGCACCCAGAAGCGGCGGAAATATCAGATTACCTGCTCCAAAAAACATGGAAAACAGCGTAAATCCGATTACACATCTATTTCTCATAGACAAACTTTTCATAAATCACTCTTATACTCCTTCAAGTTACTTTTTGTTATAAATTCAAGAATGCCTCGGCATTCTTGCTGCGAGGTGCGCGTCATGCAATTGCATGACATACTTCTACTGCGCACCTCTGCAAGTCTACACTCCGTTTCGGTCGGCGCAAAACCATTGTCCACCGGACAATGTGCGCCCTGCCGGAGGCTATATCAGCTGGGGGATTGACTCCCACCACTGATACCAGCTTGTTTCTCACCACCTATAAAGGTGGAGTCATCTCCCAGCTGATATTCTTCAAATGCTCTAACAATCCTGTACAACCTTCCAGTACATCATCATAGGTCGCATCAAAATTGCCCGTATACCACGGATCAGCAATTTCTGTTCCCGGACGATCCGTAAAGTCTAAAAGCATAGAAACTTTTTTCTCTGGATCTGAACCGATGATTCTCATAATATTTCGGATATTCCACGCATCCATACCGATAATATAATCAAACTCTTCATAATCTCTTCTCATCATCTGCCGTGCCCTGTGGTTGCCACACGGAATTCCTACTTCTTTTAACTTCTGTCTCGTGCCATGATGAACACCATTACCAATCTCCTCACGACTAGTTGCAGCCGAATCAATATAGAATTCACTGGCAAGCCCCGCCTGGTCTATTAGATATTTCATAACATATTCAGACATCGTTGATCGGCAAATATTTCCATGACATATAAATAAAATTTTTATCATATGATTTTCTCCTTGTGTTATTGAAAGATTGTGTAATTTGGCCCCTCTATGTTCTCAATCACTTAATGATATATTTTGTTCCTCTGCCTTTTCCTTCAACTGCAATCACACCCTTTTTCTCCATAGCTTTCAGTAATTGTGTTGTTTTTGATTTGCCAAATGGGACATATGGTGCAATTTCACTTATTGGTTTCAGCATCGTCTTACTTAAAAATTTGTAAATCACTTTTTCGTCTTCGGTTAAATTGACATTCGTTTCAAATATCGGTAGTACAATTTTTAAAGCATTTTCTGACACTTCAAATTCTGGTTTTATCAAACTCTCTGCATACAGTTGTTTGATTCGTGTAATTCCTGTTCCAAATATCTCTACTAATCCCAGTCTGTAAAATACATTTGCAAGATTTCTATTTCTTAAAATAGATAGTTTACCTGATAAATATTCTTCTGCCGTTATTCCAGCCGGCAATCCACCAGGAGACACTACTTCTATTCTATCATCAAACATAGAAACTCTGATGTGTGAATTAATATCCCATACCCTATGAATCAAAGCATTTGCAATTGCTTCTCTGAAAGCTGCTTCCGGTATTTTCTCTACCATCTTTCTGTCAGCCCCCTGTATTACTTCATATTGGTAATAATCTCTAAATACAGCAAGTGCTTTTTCATATATTTCTAAAACCGATATATGTTCAAACGTTACTCTTTTTTGAATAATACTGATATTCTCACCGAACTTAACAATATCAATTCCTGAAAAATGATTTTTATCTGCCAAAAGTCCCGCTGCATTATTATAACCATTTATATTGTCATACAGGTTCAATGTCTTTAAAGTATCTTGATTGAAAGTTTCAATGTAAATATTTTCTTTCAGTTTACACTGTAAAATTTTAAAAGATAGCTCCTGATCCTTACAAGGTAATTCTTCGAAGCTAATATTTTTTCCATCTAATACAAGCCTTGAAAATTCCAATGTATCTACCTCTATCGTTGCTGTATCATTTCGTTTGTATGCTTTTGATTTATATAAATACGGTTTTTGAAGACCACTTTTTACAGTAAGTTTTATCGTCTGGTCATTATTCTGTATTTCAAGTGTATAGTTTGGTTGAGGTGATATACTGTCATTGATTTTATTTTCGATATCCAGACAGGCCTGTTTTACATCTGGCAATCCTTTCACATTTCCATTATCATCAACCCCAAAAAGAATTGTTCCACCATTGTAATTCGAAAAGGCACTAACTGTTTTCAAAAAAGTATTCGTAATCGTTTCCTTGAATTCTAATATTCTTGTTTCACACATAGTAATCGTTCCCTTTCCAACCATAATGATTATATTATATGCAAAAATGCGCAAAAAATCAATCGTATTTTTTTACGATTGATTTTTTAATTGATTTTGAGTGTAGTATTATTTTTTGACCAACTGAATTATGACAACTTTTTTAATTATTCCGATTCGGTCTTCCAAAAGTATAAATAAGGTGTAAATTATTTGTTTCTATCTAGAAAATCCTACAAAATCAAGTCTTTCTCGCCATACTTTAAACGTTACCGTGGCAGATAACGAGCACTTTTATCATTGTTACATAACCTCGCATTTCTTAGTTTTTCTTAGTATTTCGGGCTTTGTAAGCCTTTGTAAATTTTTGCTTTCTGGCATAACCCGGCTTATTTTCGCATATCCCGAAATAGATCTTCGTTCTTATCCAGGTACAATTCGTGGAACAGAAGAATGGGATACTACTTACAATATCCGAACTGCTGTTGAACGTGACATTAACCACATCAAGGAAAATCTTTGTCTGGCTGGCCGTCGTACCCAAAATAAGAAAACTCTTCATGCCGATTTGATTCTTGCCGGAATTCCTCAGTTAGTAACTGTAATTCTTGCGGATAAAATCCAACACCATGAATATATTCGCAGCCTAAAACCTCTTATCGCATTAGCAACTTCATATCCATAATGCTTTATTAAAGTACACCTAATTTTAAAAACAAGGACCGTATAACAAAAAAAGAACGTTGCAGCACTGATTATTTCATCAATGTTGCAACGTTTGACTTTATATTTTTCCTGTTCTATACTTTAAGAATATTCTTTGCATTTTTATAGTAGATAGCCTCTTTTGCTTCTTTCGGAAGATTCGCCCGCTCGATACGGTAAATCTCAAGTTCTGTATTCAACCATGGAAAATGAGAACCAAAGATCAGTCTGTCATATCCCAGACGAATAGGAATATTCTCAATTCCTTCATCGGAAAAATCACCGGATGTCTCTATGTACAAGTTCTGGTGTCTGTCCATCACATAATCCACATCCGTCAGTGCATAACCGCTTGAATCAAACTGTCCTCCATGCGACATGATGAATGTCAGATCCGGAAATTTTTCTGCCAGATTTGCCACCTGAAAACAATGAGACAGCCATGGATATCCCGTCTCAATGAGAATCGGCAATTGATATTCCCTGCATATTTCCATAAATGGGAAGACAATTTTATCATTGATGGCGAAAGTCTCTTCCCACGGATGAAGAATTAACCCTTTTAATCCCAGACTTTCTACCGCATCTCTCAATATTTTTTCGGAATCTCTTCCAAGATTTGGATCGATTCTTGCAAATCCGTAAATCTTGCCCTCATATTTTTTCTGTAATTCTGAAACATAAATATTCTGCTTCTCAAAATACGGATCCACCGTCTTTACCGGGCAAACAACCGATGCATCTATTTTGTTATGTTCCATATTCATTAATAAATCTTCGATCGAACTTGATGAGCCAAGCATAGATGTACCTACATATGTATGAAAATCAATCAACATTTTTATCTGCCTCCCTCTTCCTTATCCTCGAGCTTCATGATACGCACAGCATTTTTGTACAGGACATATTCTAATTCTTCTCTGGTCAGTCCTGCTAACTGCACCTTCTTCAGTTCGACCAACGGGTCACAACACGGAGCATCCGTTCCAAAAAGCACTTTCTCCGGACCAAGTTCATCCACAAACCATTTAATTTCCTTACACAACGGAACTTCAGAAGTATCCACATATACGTTTGGACACGTTTTTGCGACCTCAATTGCATCACGGTTATGGGCAAAACCTCCCATATGGGCCAGTATGACTGTTGTGTCAGGGCATTGCTTTGCTAACTCTCCAATCTGAAGTGGCAGACACATCATTTCATCTCCACAGTGAAACAATACCGGTAGTCCCAGTTTTCCTGCTTCGCGGCACAGATCTACTGTCAGTTCCCCATATGGATGTAAGGTATAATGTGCCGGGTGTAGTTTAACGCCACGGATGGGATACTTTTTACAAGCATCCCGCAAAAAATCAATACAGTCCTGCCCAAACCATGGATCCATACGGATAAACATCATAAAACGTTCTTTATAAGGTTCAATCGATTTCCATAATCTTTCCGCACAACTATTATCCGGTCCCGGGACATTTAAATAGGCACTGACAACCGCTTTTTCGATTCCAGCCTCATCCATTAATTTAATCAATTTATCTGCCGTATCGTACCAGTTCAACGGCGGGCACACATCTACATGTGCATGCATATCAATAATTCTCATAGGACGCCTCCTCTAGACAAACAAGTTACATGTGTGATCTTTGCACTCTTCAATACAACGCCAGTAAATCTTATCGACACCAGGCATTAACTTATCATTTTCTTTGACGGTTTTCACAAATCTCTCCTGGAATTCTCCTGTCATTGCCTGCAGTTCTTCGATCATCGCATCTTCATCCACATTTAGGAGTTTCCTGTTTTCCATTAAAATATTTCCTGCAGATATTACAGTTTCTACATCCGAACCATCTTCGCAATATACCAGATGGTTATAGATATTATTCAATGGTGTAAACGCTTCTGTCTTTATATTTATAAGCGCAATATCTGCGTCTTTTCCCACTTCCAGACTGCCTATTTCTCCTTCTCTTCTCAGACTATGTACAGGGGTCTTGATCGCCAGATCCATAATATCTCTGGCACTTTTCCAAGTTCTGTAATCCGGATCCATAACTTTCTGGAGTAAAGCCGCAAACTTCATGGTCTCAAAGATACTGTATCCGTCGTTGCTGCTCATTCCGTCCGTTCCCAAAACAACATTTACTTTATGATCCAGCATATGACGCAGCGGCATGATGCCACTTCCCAGTTTCAGGTTGCTGACCGGATTATGCGCCACAGAAGCATTTGCTTCCCCGATCACACGCATATCTTCATCATCCATCCACACTCCATGGATAATTGTAAGGCGGTCCGTTAAAAATCCCAAATTCTTTATATGCTGTACAATAGAAGAAGTCCCGTAAAATTCCGGTCCTGTCACACGCTGCATACGGGTTTCCAAAATATGGGTATGCATCGGAAGATCATATTTCCTAGCCAGATCCAATGCCCTCATAAGATACTCATCTTTACACCGCTGCGGTGCCGATGTGGACATAACCACTTTCATACCATCTTTACCATTCCAGCGTTTTATCATTTCTTCGTAAAGTTCAATATTTTCATCCGGATCTAAATGTCCCAGCAGCTGATCATGGTATTCTTTCGGAATACATTCATAAGTGAACGGAAGTTTATCCATATAAGTACGGTCTCCCATATTTAACGCAATATTTCCTTTCAGCCCAATATCTTTATAGGCCTGGAATGCATTATTGTAACCATCCACGGTTCCCTCTGGACACTCACTGACATCATCCTGTACCGTTGTAATTCCTTTTTTTACCATCTCCATCGCACCGATCATTGTCCGCAGATAGATCAGCCTTGGCGAAAACGGCCCGTAATCAATGGGTGGACAACTATAAAGCATCCACGGTTCCAATGGCAGATTATCAAATAATCCACGGAACATGTTTTCATCCGAATGCAAATGTGAATTTACCAGCCCCGGCATGACCAGCTTGTTCGTACAATCAATCACTTTCTCTGCCGGTTCATCAATGTCCGGTGCAATCTTCACGATTTTTCGGTCTCTGACCAAAAGATCATGCTGCTCCAGAATCGTGTGCTCATCATCAAATGTCAGGATCTTCGCATTTTTCAATAAAATAGTCATTACTTTCCCTCCTTGTAAAATAATTCATATGCGCATGCTTCTATACATAATGGCAGTAATTCTTTCATGTCATCCAAGTCACAGTGCAATAATTCCCGTATTTTTGTAATCCGTTTCAACAGTGTATTTCTGTGAATATATAAAGCACTTGCGGTATCGCTCATGCTGAACTTCAATTCAAGAAACTTCAGCAGTGTAATCGTTAATTCTGTGTTGTTTCTCTCATCATATAACCGAAGTTCCAGAATGCGATGATAAAACGTCGTTTCGTCACACTTTGGATACTGAATAAAATAGTCATAAATACTCAAGTCGTTGTAAATAAGGACTTTCTCACTTTTTCCCAGCTTTTCGCCAATATCCAGTGCCTTCTCTGCCTCCCGGTAAGAACGTGCGATTCCTTCTATATCTTCGCTGCATCGGCTGATCCCAATACGTATCTTTCCCTGCGGTTCTTTCTGATTAATAAATAAAATAATATTGTTTGCCAATTTCTTTGCTCCATACGCAAAATCCAAAGTGGTTTTAGAGTCCGATGGAAACAGATAAATCATAAATTTCCGGTTATAACTGAATACGGTCATTCCCATGCCTCTGGTTTCTTTCGTATTCTGCACCTGACCTTCCAATATCCTCAACAGGTCTTCCGTCTCTAAGTTTTCTGAATAAATTTCTGCCAGCAGAAGAATTCTTCGTTTCTGGGGCTGAAAATACACAAACCGAAGCAATTCCAACAGAGCTTCGCCCTCATACTCCCTGAACCCTGCAATATAATCATAAAATTCCTTATAGTGAATATTGTCATAAAAATATTTGTCTGCCTGCTGCTTCTTCGCCTGTTCAATTCCCATTGCAAGAATTTTGCCGCAGCGGTTCAGCAAAAGAATTTCTTCCTGCGTCAGCATATTGTCTTCTTCTACCACCAGAACCGTCGTATTCGACTCCTCTCCCGGAAGCAAAAGATTATAAACATTTACATCGTTTTGATTCCGTAAACGAAAAACATCGTGATGATCATCCGTTATTTTTAAACGTTTTAAAATGTCCCCCTTTGCACAGATATCTTTCTGGCTCATTTTCTTAGCTGCATAAATACAGCGAAAATCCTCGTCCAACAGCAGAACTGTACGGTTCAAAAATCCCGCTATGCGATAAGTCATTTCCATTACACCACGCTTCGAAAAAAATATATCCGAGATATCCTCTAGCAGTTTTTGTTTTGCGTTTAATTTTTCATTTTCCAAAACATAAAATCTGCTATATACCACTTCGATGATATCTGACAGCGAATAATAAAACGGAATGTCTATCACCGGAAAGTCATTTTCCTTTGCAAGTTCTATCAGTTCTTCCGGCACTTCCTTTAAATAGCTTTTTGTCTTAATTCCCAATCCGGTACAGCCTGCCTCTATCAGTTCTTTGATGATCGTGGCGTTTTTTTCTTTCTGCTCTTCCAGAATATAACCGGAAGTAATAACCAGTTCCCCTTCTTTCACCCAACGAGTCGCATTTGGATTATCAAGGACACTAATCCCCTGGAATTTCTTTTTCCTCAACAGTGATTCTCCTGTAATACAACGAAGTCCTTTCAAGCCACTCTGTTGAAGGAGCCATTCCAAACTTACTTTCAATTTTTCTCCTCCTTATTGTCAAACATATTATCGTCTTCGTATATACAATCCCTCAGGTTTATTTTCACATATTATATTTCCTCTCAAAAAAACGGAACGAATCTTTCCTTGCATTTCTTCCCCTAAATACACCGTCTCTTTCCGTTTTGTCTCAATGTTTGATTTCTGAAACAGTGTTTTGGCCGCCGGATCCATAATTGCCAGATCAGCATCTTTTCCAACTTCTATACTTCCCTTTTTATACTCTACTCCAAGAAGCTTTGCTGCGCTTCCGGAAAAAACATCGGCAATTGTTGAAAGTTTGATTCCTCTTTTTATATAGCCTTCTTCATAAAGAACCAACAAACTCTGCTGCAATCCCGAAACCCCGGCCCAGGCGTCTTTCACATATGGACCGTTCTCCTGGAACAAACTCGGCGAATGATCCGATGAAACCATATCAATCGTTCGATCTTTGATCCCTCTCCATAGATACTCCCGATCTTCCATGGTTCTAACAGGAGGTGCACACTTTAAATATGCCCCCTTTTTCTTATAATCATCCTCTGTAAAATACAGATAGTGCGGACACGTCTCGCAGGTAATCCTGACTTTTTCCCTCTTTGCCCGGCGGATCACATCCAGGGTACGGCCATTGCTGACATGCGCAATATGGATTCTGGCACCGGTTTTTTTTGCATAATAAATGCAACGGCTAACAGCTTCTGTCTCGCCTTCTATCGGATGCATATAGGTCCAGTCTTTATAATCTCTGCTCTTTGCATAAATATTCGTATACTTTTGATTGAGTGCTTCCGATTCTGCATGAATCATAATCGGGAAATCCATTTCGGCCGCCATCTGCATTGCCTTCTCCAACACATCATCCGTCGTCATCGGATAGTCTCCGATTCCACATTCCACCAGAAAAGACTTCAATCCCACCACGCCTTCTTTCAACATGCCGGGAATTTCATTCAAATTTTTACCGGATAAGCCACCCCATAAAAGATAATCAACATAAGATTTTCCTTGTATCCGTCTAAGTTTTTTTCTCACATTTTCGGCGGTCACAGTCGATGGTACACAATCGATTGGCATATCTACAACTGTCGTCACGCCTCCGGAAGCTGCGGCATAAGAACCATGCCTCCAGTCTTCTACTTCCTCTGTTCCGAGATCTTCCATATGTACATGCACATCTATTCCACCTGGAAATATGTAACATCCATCCGCCTGATATTGTTTTAATGCCTGCGGATTCTGATCATTGGGCAGTAATTCCTGAATTTTTCCATTCTTAATTGCAATTTGCTGTTGTCTGGGACCATCCCCTGTAATGATGGTCCCGCCTGTTATTAATAAATCATAAATCATTGTCTATTCTTATATGCGGCCACCTTATCCGCAAATCTTTTGATTTTTTCTGCATCCCATTTCAGCAGACCGCCTTCTTCGACTTCATCTAACATCAGAGAACTACTTACCACAGCTCCCTCACAATGATCCAGAATTTCATAAATATTATTTTCATTCACCGATCCGCCGACCAGTACCGGTTTGTTCAGATCCATCTGCTCAGCTGTCTTAATAAATGTAAGAGTCTCATCATAATTATGACCTGTCAGGATCAGAGCATCTGCGCCTGTATTTGCCGCCCAGTCGATTGCCATTTCAATCGGCACCCCCGGCATAGGAATCCCTTCACGATCATGTACATCTGCCAGGATTTTTACATTTGAATGCAGAATACTCTTATACTGCATGGCGGTCTCTCCCACACCTCTACGGATACCTTCTGCCTTAAAAATCATTCCCGTGAAAACTTTAATTCTTACGAAATCTGCTCCGGATACTGTTGCTGCAGCAATCGGTGCAATTCCGTCTACCGCCTGCATGATCAGTCCAAGTTTCTGTTCCGGAAATTCATGTTTCACCATCTTACAAAGTGAAGACATTAAAGCGATCGTCTCCGGCAGCGCATCACCCAAAGTTAAATTTTCATCCTGGATATACACTGTATCAATTCCATTTTCATAATGTGCCTTAATATTGGTCATTACATATTCTTCTATCTCAGAATAAGATTGAAATGGGTTATTTCTTCCATAATACGGAAGATGTACCGCTCCTATGATGATAGGTTTTTTTACATTTTTCATTTTCACCCCTCCATATCGTAGCAGGTTACTTGTTTCAAACGTTCCCGGGCCATCTCTTTCGTCACTTTAAGTGCGCCTTCAATGCCAAAATCCTCGATAATAAATGATGAGGACACTGTGCCATACTTCGCTGCTGTCAACAGATTTCCCGTTTTTGAATATCCAACCAGAAAACCGCCGCAAAAACTATCCCCGGCGCCTGTAGGATCAACAACTTCTGTGTCATGATAAGCACTGACATATACAGCACTGTCACTATCATTTTCATATACTAGGCATCCACGTTTTCCAATCTTAATCACTACATGTTTTGCCCCCAGATCTGTCAACCGCTTCGCAGCGTCGATCATCGTGATATCACCAAACAGTCCTTTTACTTCTACTTCACTCGGAATCACAACATCCACCAGTGAAAATAATGCCGGCAAGTCATTCATAAATTCCGGTTTCATATACGCCGCTCCGGTATCTAACACAATGATTCCGCCAGGATTTTTCTCACGAAAATGCTGTGCATAACTGAGTTGCCTGTCGTAATGTCTTGCACAGAGAAATACATCTGCGTCTGCATACGAATCCGGTATATCCTCTACGGTTGGTGCAAAATTCTCATGCGCCAGTGTGACCATTTCTGGTGTCATTTCCGGAAAACCTGCAATTAATTCCCCACTTGGTTCGTCTTCATTTAATATTTCCCGGCGATTTCCATTTTCGTCATAAACCATTCCCGAAAACATCATATTTTTCATTGGAATCACATGTACTCCCGTCGTATCGATCCCTGCCTGCTGCATGACCGTGATATTCTCCATGGAAATATCACACCCCATTCTTGCCACAAGACCTGTCTCCCCTTCGTGCCAGAGGGCAATTCCTGCCGTTCCAAACGCTGCATTACCCCCAAAAACATTTAATCTTTTTACGCCTTTAGAGTTGATAATGTTATCAATTCCCAGGCATCCTACTGCAACATATTTCATAAAGCCCTTGTATGATAATTAGGAAGTTAATTATCACACGTTTCCTTTCTTTTAATATCGTGGTTCAATACATTCAGATACTGTGGACTTTTGATTTTGCCCTGTAGCTTTGACTACTCGAAGGAGTGTATTGCCGCTACCTTTATCTGAATTGTTTATAGCTGGATGTTGCCGGAGTAATCCGAGTACTTATTTCCATCAAGTCTACGATGATAATCGCTGGTGGATATCACGGTATCAGACTTTAGAAAGGGAGGTACAACCTCATGATTTACGTAGGCATTGACATTGCCAAACTCAATCACTTTGCCTCAGCCATATCTTCTGATGGTGAAGAACTAATCAAGCCGTTCAAATTTACAAATGACAATGATGGCTTCCAACTGCTGATTTCCAAGCTAGATCCTCTAGACAAGGACAGCCTCATCATTGGTCTTGAATCGACGGCACACTACGGCGACAACCTTGTTCGATATCTTGTTGCTAAGAATTACAAAGTGTGTGTGTTGAACCCCATCAAGACTTCTACTATGCGTAAGAACAACATTCGCAAAACGAAGACTGACAAAGTCGACTCATACATCATTTGCAAAACTCTCATGATGCAGGAATCTCTCAGATTTGTGACCTTCTATGATCTTGATCTGATGGACTTAAAAGCCCTTGGACGATTCCGTCAGAAAACCATTAAGCAGCGAACCCGTCTAAAGATTCAGCTGACTTCTTACGTGGATGAGATATTCCCTGAATTGCAGTATTTCTTCAAATCAGGTCTGCATCAAAAATCTGTCTATGCGCTTCTAAAAGAAGCGCCAACACCGGAAGCTATCGCTTCTATGCATATGACTCATCTGGCTCATCTTCTCAAAGTGAACTCGCATGGACGCTTTAACAAAGAGATGGCTCAGCAGTTAAGAGTTCTCGCACAGAAGTCTGTCGGTGCCAGCGACAGTTCTCTATCTATCCAGGTAACTCACACAATTCAACAAATAGAGTTACTCGATAGCCAATTAGAAAGAGTTGAAGCTGAAATGACGGAAATCATGAAATTCAATGATTCTGTCATTATGACCATTCCTGGTATCGGATATATCAATGGAGGAATGATACTTGGCGAAATCGGTGATATCCACCGTTTCTCCAGCCCCAACAAGCTGCTTGCATATGCCGGTTTAGATCCTTCTGTCTATCAGTCAGGGAACTTTCAGGCTAAAAAAACCAGAATGTCCAAACGTGGATCTAAAGTCCTTAGATATGCACTTGTTAATGCAGCTCTCAATGTTGTTAAAAACAATGCCACCTTCAAGGCTTACTACGAAGCCAAGATGGCTGAAGGCCGGACTCACTATAATGCCCTTGGACACTGTGCCGGCAAGCTCGTCAGAATCATTTGGAAAATGATGACTGACAACGTGGAATTTAATCTTGATTAAGAGGTCTGGATACCTACATCATAGATTTGTTTAAAAGCACCCACCAGGGGGCCTTATTAAGGTTACCCATTTTTACCACGAAAAGGATTTATTAATTTCCAGCTAATTTAAGCTTGACTTTTCATAGCTGGTCTCCTGAACTTACAAGTTGACTCTTGCCTCTCTTTCCTGTTCAGCTGCAAGATAATTTCCAAATAACTGTAATGGGATTGAATAAACAAAGTTTGCAAAACACTCTTCCCCTTCCGGAAGACAAATTACCTGATCTGCCTCTGAAATCAAATCTTGTTCTTTCTCCGCTGTGAAAAGCACGACCTCTCCTCCCAAGACACGGCTTGCCCACATCGTCTCCTGTGCACGCTGTGTCGACATTCCCGGAGGTGCAATTAAGAATAACGGGTCCCCTTGCTTTACAGTATTATAATGATGGAATTCTTCCAACGGAACCGGCACCGCATACCCCGGTGTCGCTTCTTTTACCTTTGCAGAACCAAATTCTGCACATGTGTAAAATGGGCCACCTCCGCAAAAGAAGAATATTCTTTTCTTGTATAACTTCTTCGCCAGAGTTTTCACTGGTTCTTCTGTCATTGTGATTGCCTGTTCCATGAATTCCGGCACTTTATCAAACTCTGCTTCATAATAGTCAGTCTCTTCTTTTCCAAGACATCTTCCCAGTTCTATTCCCAGTTGAATAACTGCCGCCATTGCCGATGTAGATGACTGCGTCGGCCAGCCCTTTCTTGATGCATGAATGATCACCCCTGCGGTAGCTGCCTGCATCAAAGGTGAAGTCGGTGTATTGGACAGTGCCAGTGTCTGTGCACCTTTTGCCCTTGCAACCAGAAGTGCCTCTACCACACGTACCGTTCTTCCACTGGAAGACAGCGCTAAAACTAACGTATGTTCATCCACCGCATGACTGTTAAAATATGCAAAATCCAGCGGATCTTCTTCTTTACACGGAATTTCCAGTAAAGTTTCCAGGAAATTTCGGGTTCCACGCAGTGCTGCCAGAGAATCTCCGCATCCCACCATATAAATCTGATGGATCTCCCTCTGTGTCAAAATACGGGCGGTTTCTTTAATTGCATCTTTTTCTAAACTTATTGTCTCTCGTATTTTCTGCGGCTGACTGCAAAGTTCCTCATAAGTATATGAATTTCTTTTCAGTCTCCTCTCATCCAGAGGATCATCACCTGCTACAACTTCCCAGGTACCATCTCCCTCTTCTTCATACAACTGTCGTAAAATCTCTCTGTCTGTTTCACTCAGCACAGAATCTTCTCTTAATAACGGTGATAAAATTCTTTTCCCCATATCCTGCCTCCTATCTAGCCGCAAGCACTTCTATTAATTCTGCATTGCTTGTAATTTCTTCTCCCAGCCCTAATTCCCTGGCAATCCTGACAGCATATGGGGCTTTTAACATCGCAAAGTCTAAAGTTTCGTCATCATGAAAGATTTCCTGCGGAGTTCCTTCTCTGACAACATGTTTTTTCGCCATAACAATAATCCTGTGAAAAGAATTGATCGCAAACTCCATATCATGTGTGATCGTAATCACTGTTTTTCCCTCCGCATGAAGACGCTCGATAATCTGATTCAGTAAGATCAGACCCGTGCGATCCTGTCCCGCTGTCGGTTCATCAAATATGTATACCTCCGGATCAGATGCAATGATTGCCGCAATTGCCACAAATTTTCGGATGGAGAGTGGTAATTCAAACGGATTTTCATCTTTCATCTCCCCAAGGTTTGTCATTTCAATCGCCTTATCGCACCGCGCCTTAATTTCTTCCGAAGACAAATTCAAAGCTTTTTTAGGTCCATACTCTATTTCTTCCATAACCGTTGCATTAAACAACTGATCATCCGGATTTTGAAATACATATCCTACTTCCCTTGCAATCTGTGCGGTAGTGTAGTCTTTTGTATTCTTATCTCCAACCATTACAGCTCCGACTGTCGGTTTATTTAAGTTATTCATCAACTTCACCGTCGTCGTTTTCCCAGCTCCATTCTGTCCAAGGATTGCAACTCTTTCTCCCTGTTTTATGGAAATATTCAGATCCGTTACTGCCTCATATCCATTACTGTAAGAAAACGAAACATGATCTAAAAAAATATCAGCCATCCTTATCGTTCCTCCTTTAAAACACGAATCGCATCTTCATAAAGAAGCGGTATCTCTCCATAGTCTTTCCCTCTGTTGCGTAATTCATTAAATACAAGACTTAACTGTGGGAGCTGTACATTATGTTCGATCAGCGACATATCCGTTAATATCTCTTTTGTCGGTCCAAATGCAATACATTTTCCTTCTTCCATAATGATCATTTCATCCGCATATTCCGCCAACAGATCCATTTTATGTTCTACCAGGAGAATCGTCTTTCCTGCATCTTTCAGTTTTCTGATGATTTTGAAAATACTTTCGGTTCCCTCAGGATCTAATTGTGAAGTCGGTTCATCGATCACCAGGATTTCCGGATTTAATACCAGTACAGAAGCCAGCGCTACTCTCTGCTGCTGTCCTCCGGATAATTCATACGGATTCTTTAAAAGCAGTCCAACAATATCCGTCTCCTCGGCAATGGCCACAATCCGTTCTTCCATCGTATCCGGATCGACTCCTAAATTTTCCAGTCCATATCCAATCTCTTCAAATACGGTTGTCCTAACACCTGATATCTGGCTAAACGGATTCTGGAGCACATAACCTATCATTCCGGATAGCTCGCCGTCCGCATACTCATCTACGTGTTTCCCTTTGATCAGTATTTCTCCCTCCAGAGTTCCTTTTTCAAATTTCGTTCCAAAACCGCAGATATTGATACAGAGAGTTGTCTTCCCGGAACCGTTATGCCCGGATATTCCATATAATTTCCCTTTCTCAATACTAAAAGATACATTCTCCAGGGAATGTTTTTTCACCAGGGGATAGGTATAAGTCACATTTTTTAATTCTATTATCTTATCAGCCATGCAATCGTACCTCCTATTGCACAAATGTCTATGACAGCCATGATGACAAGTGCCTTTCCTTCAAACCCATTTTTCCCTATCGGAATTAAGATTGTTTTTTCGCATTTTACATTAAATGCTTTTGATTCCAATGTTAATGCACGCTCACCGACTTCCAGGAAAGCATTAACTACCAGTGGAACCAGGATTGGATAAAATGCTTTAAATCGTGTGATCACATTTCCCTCGGTCTCTACTCCTCTTGCCCTTTGTGCATCCATAATTTTGTAAGTATTCTTCGACAAGACTTCAATCATATTAAACGTAGAAAGAAATACATATGCAGCTTTATAATTCAAACCGCTCTGCTGCATGGCAGTGCTTATTTCCTGATATGTAGAAGTTTTAAACAGCCAATAAAATATTCCGGCAAAATTCATAATATTAAAGCCCAGACCAATTCCTTTTGCCAGACCTTCCTGATGGATCTTCAGGAATTTCCATTGCCAAAGGAGGACCGGATCCTGTCCCTTAATAAGAAACGACTGTACCAAAAACAAAAAAATTACTAAAAAAGCTACAACTTTCAGAAACTTAAAGTAATCTTTCGGCTGCCCGCTTATGGCAAAAAATACAAATACGCAAAGAGACAATGGAATCAACAACAATGGAAGATTATGAATTTTTACGATATTTGCCAGTACGATCAACACAATATACATTCCCAAAATGGTCAACTTGCACACTGGGTTCAGTCCTGCAATTTTATTCTCTTTTTTCTTCATTATTTGTTCTCGATACATGATTACCTCCATCAACATATAAGTACGACAAAGGGGCTAAACACTTAGATAAGTGGTGCACCCCTTGGTATTTTTTATAATGATAAATATTACGCTTTTTTCTTTGTATATTTGTCGCCCAGGGCATATTTGATAAGTGTTCTGTCCGGAATAACACGAATGATCGCATAAGCAACAACAAGACCGATTGCACGATCCAATGCATTTACCCAAAGGTCAGTACCGATAACTGCCGAAACAATATTGCTTCCTGCTGCCATAAGTCCTGCAATTGCAACAGACTGTCCACCATTACCGGAAACTCCGCCAAAAGCAAAAATCGTAATCGGTGACGCCGTACAAATTGTAAGTAAGTCCATAACAACAACGGCAACTATCATTTTCCATACTTTCTTTGGCTCAAACCAGTCTTTTCTTGAAAAGAAACCAGCGGCAAGGCCTATTGATGCAGATGTGATTGCAAACGGGATCAGTGTCGGATTATCTGTGATTCCCATTACACAGTTCGAAAGGATACCTGTCACTGCACCTGCCCACGGACCAGCAAGCATGCCCACCAGAATAGTTCCAATTACATCAAGGAAAATCGGCAGCTTTAACAGCTGAACAATTTGGTCTCCAACTACGTTAACTGCAACGCAGATTGGAATCGTCAGGATTGTGATCATTGTGAATTCGTCTTTGATAGAATACTTTTTGTTTGCCATATCTTTTCCTCCTTAGAAAATCTGTTCGTTTTTTGATTAAGTACATTATAGTTCTTCGACATTCTTCGACACAATAGATGCAGCCCATAAGTGTGCATATCGCACACTTATTTTTAATAAATTATAAATATCTATACAAATCGGGTAGGAGGTAGATAATTATTTAAGTGTTGAGCTTAGTCATTGTGGAACTGGTGCGAATCCAGATATTAATATCGATCAGGTACTTTCTCCATCTGGCATTCCTATTGGTATACCATTTACCTCCACAAATCCGAAAGCTATGACGCGCGAAGATATGGATTTTGTCCGTGACAGATGGGTGGAATGTTCCAGAGATGTGTCTGTTCCGGATTTGATATGATTATAATCCACAGCGCACATAAGGCTCTGCTCGAACAATTTTTATCATCTAAAACAAATACACGAACTGACGAATATGGCGGTTCTCTTGAATACCGTATGCGTTATCCGCTCGAAGTGATCCGTGCGATACGTGAAAGTGTAGGAGAGAAAATGTTATTCTTGCATAAAAGAGATTGATGAAGTATCTAAAAGAGCGATATGCTTTTTATCATCTATGTTTTCAATTTTTTCTATATCTATCATTCGCTCCTCCTTGTTATCAGAGCTATTTCAGCCATAATATTCTTTAAATACTCCTCATTGTCTTCATGATAATGAAGCTCGGGATTTTCATCTCTTGTCCTTTTTATTTTCTCTTGTAAGGAAGATGTATTGATAACATAAGAAGAGCATCCCTCTATAACATCTTCTCGGTAAGTGTATTTGAATACTGGCTGACCAAAAATTTCTGTTGTATGTAATGCCGGAGTTGCGGTAAGGGCAATTTTCACAAATACCGTTTTTTCTCTTTAAAAATCGATGAATCTTGCAAAACAAGTGGTTCTCCGTGTATAAGCAATGCTTCCACCAATCGCACTCTCAAAGCAACCTCAATCTTAGAAATTATTGAAAAAACCAAAGCAGATAATTCCTGCTGTCAGACATTCATTCCAATCTTTCTTTATTGGTCTTAATCGCATTCCCACCTTATCGTTTGGGATTTTTTCTGCAAGATTCTCACAGGCGGCATTTCCGGCAGTATCATTATCAAGGCAGAGATAAATCTTTCGGATATTTTTATGATCTGCAAGATACTGCATCAACGCCCTTTCGCTTACCCCGCTCAATGAATTCAAGAATGCCTCGGCATTCTTGCTGCGAGGTGCGCGTCATGCAATTGCATGACATACTTCTACTGCGCACCTCTGCAATCCTGCCGGAGGCTATATCAGCTGGGGGATTGACTCCCACCACTGA
>SKEB01000334.1_pt1 | contig 46966 bp, 42 predicted proteins | sample 4826561 | NCBI WGS metagenome assembly SKEB01 (sample SAMN11008820, study PRJNA524170) | human gut metagenome | biome: Human fecal sample; material: Feces; isolation source: fecal sample from pouch patient p17 | host: Homo sapiens | place: Israel: Tel-Aviv | collected 2016-03-29
ATAGATACTAAAAGTATAATCTATGAAATTAGGGGTAAGGTTATTCAAAAGCCCATGATAGGCAGACAGTTAATGTCTAGTTTGTGAGTATTTGAAAAGAAACTAATCTAGTTTTCGGGAATTCAGGTTGTTTGGCCCTAAGCGATCAAACAATACCTTAGATTAACTTATTGAGTGGTACACAAAGTGGTACGCTTCTCTAAAGTTTTGTTAATGTGTACCATAAAACAAAAACAGAGACAGCTTCTAAGTTAATTGGACGTCTTAAGCCTGTATTCTATTACGCACAGGTAAAAGGACTTCGCAAAGGATATAACCCTTGGATGCATTCAATGCGCTTTACTGAATAATCCGGATACAGTTGCTGAAAATATTGTTCGACTGCGGAGTGGTCTAACGATAAAATAGAGCTTGCGGCACTGAGTTTTTCTTTGGTTTCGTAGCTTTTAGATTAAACAGAAGTGCTATTTTTGTTTGTTAAGCTCTGTAAAAAGTCCTGTTTTTTGACTTTCCAACACGCAAATTGAAGAAGGACAAATAATTTTGAAGCTTGGTTTTAGCCACCGATGTAAGACATTTCAATTTTTTTACTTTGGCGTTCTTTGACCGTTTCTAAGGTTCTGATTTCGGAGTAGTGAGCCTCTCTAGCCGACCAAATGCGTCCTATAGCTTCTTCTATCTCCTCGTCAGTTGCTCCGCCGCGGAGCATTTGGCGTATATCAAAGCCTGTGGTAGCAAAGAGACAAGTATAAATTTTCCCGTCTACTGAAAGACGCATGCGAGAACATTCTTTACAAAAAGGTTCACTGACGGATGAGATAAACCCAATTTCTCCTCCGTCGTCTTTAAATCTCCAGCGTCTGGCAACTTCTCCGGTGTAATTCGCATCTAGAGGCTCAAGGGGGTAGACCTTGTTGATTTCTTCGACAATAGTTTTCGAAGGAATAACATCATCCATTCTCCAGCCATTGGTGGCTCCCACATCCATGAATTCAATAAATCGAACGATAACTTTTGTCCCTTTGAAGTACTTAACAATGTCTAGCAGCTTGTCATCATTCACACCCTTTTTGACAACGACATTGATTTTAATATGAGGGATCCCGGCTTCTTCAGCTGCCTTTATGCCTTCGAGAACTTTTTCAATAGGAAACCCGACATCGTTGAGTTTCATAAAAACGTCTGGATCCATACTGTCAAGAGAGACGGTAATCCGTTTCAGGCCGGCTGCGGCCAGAGATTTGGCTTTTTTTGCTAAAGCGGATCCATTTGTGGTAATGGCTACATCGAGATCTTTACCTTCCCATGTTTTAAGGGATGCAAGCTTGGCCACCAATTCTTCAATGCCTTTCCTAAGCAACGGTTCTCCACCAGTGAGCCGAATCTTTTCAACTCCGTTTTTGACAAAAATTCTGGCAACTCTTTCTATTTCCTCGAAAGTCAGCAACTCAGTGTGAGCGAGGAAAGCATGATCCTTCTCGAACTTTTCTTTAGGCATGCAATACCGACAACGAAAGTTACATCTGTCGGTAACAGAAATGCGTAAGTCTCTTAAGGGACGATTTCGTCTGTCTATCCAGTGATCATCTTTTCTTGTGATGCTTCCTGACAACGGAATAGTCTTAGACTCAGGCTTTATCGGTATTATTTTGATATTCGTCATTCCACATTTAGCCAAATTGAGTGGATTATTATATTTAGGCTACCTCTTTTTGCAAATACTCGAGCGCGCTAATTATTACCTTTATACACTTTTTCAAATCTAGACTCAGCCATCTACGACTTTTTACGTCATCCAATATTCTCAGATTGGAAATCCTTAAATGAAATTAAAAAAGGTCTCAGAAGGATAACCTTAACTCGAATATTCGATTTTTATTCTGGCTCTTTTTTTAGTTTTCGAGGCCGCTGATCTGTTCCTCCTATTGCTCTTCTCCTCTATACTTGCAGGACTACCATTTGACGAAAAAATAGGAAATTAGAGGTAAATAATGCAGCCAGTAATGAAAGCAAAGTGCTACCCGGAGCTCTTGGCCTTGTATGACGAATTGAAAGAACATAGAAGAGACATTCATGCCCATCCGGAGTTAGGCTTTGACACCGAAAGAACAGTAGAGAAAATAGTTGGTTTCCTGCAGCGGCATGGTATTACAGAAATTGATACAACAACTGTTAAAGGTTCTGTTATAGCCATATTGAACGGAGAAAAACCAGGAGCCACTGTTGCATTACGGGCTGATATCGACGCATTGCCAATGCCGGATTCTTCGTGCAATGCTTGGAAGAGTACTGTCGAAGGACGAGCACATGCTTGCGGTCACGATGGACATCAGACATGGATGCTTGGAACAGCTGCTTATCTTTCTTCTCACCGTGATTTTTCAGGCCGAGTTGTTTTTATTTTCCAACCTGCAGAAGAAATCGGCTTAGGTGCAGCGGCAATTGTTAAGGCTGGAATTTTAGAAAAGCTCGATATCAAAGAAATCTATGGGGGGCATGACGAACCTTTTTTAGATAAAGGCTGCTTTGGTTTTAAAGTAGGTCATCTTCAAGCTTCGGCTGATATTTTCTTTGTGGAATATACTGGCTTAGGAACGCACGGAGGACGCCCCCATAAAGGTGTTGATCCTCTTCCAGCGATAACTGAGCTTTACAGTGCATATCAGACTATTGTTTCCAGAAAAGTTGATCCTCTTGAACCTGCTGTGTTGTCTGTGTGTTCTATAAATGCAGGCAGAAGGGATAACTTTAATGTTGTTCCTGGAGAGGCGAGTTTAGGGGGAACAGTCCGTACATTTTCTCCGAAAGTAAGAGATTTGCTCGAAGACAACATGAAGAAAATGGCTGAAGGTATCGCGCAGGCCCATGGATTAAAGGTTGATTTCAAGTATACGCGTCTTATTTCGTCTTTGAATAATGATGAGATTTGCACTAAAGCAGGTATCGACGAGGCTCTGAAATTGGTGGGGGAGAAAAATGTTGTTAAAGATATGACTCCATTTATGAGCAGCGAGGACTTCAGCTTTTACCAAGAAAAAATTCCAGGAAGTGTTGTAAGGGTCGGTGTTCGAGATGAAGAACACCAAGTCTCCATTCACAATCCGCTGTTTGACTTCAATGACGAAGTTTTGCCTTTGGCATCTACTTTATTCGTAAACATTGTTAAATCCAGACTTTCTGTCTTATCCAAGTAGAACCGACAAAACATCATAGGAGAGCCGAGAATGATTTTTGATCAATATGAAAAGTTCGAAGAATTTGTTCTAAACAATGGGGTTCCCAAATCTGATCGAACAGGCACCGGAACAAGATCAGTTTTCGGCTATCAAATGAGATTCAATCTTGAAGAAGGTTTCCCGCTTGTTACTACCAAGAAGCTTCATTTACGCTCCATTATTCATGAACTTTTATGGTTCTTAAAAGGAGAGTCCAATATTTCCTACCTAAAAGAAAACAAGGTGACGATTTGGGATGAATGGGCAGATGAAAACGGAGATTTAGGACCAGTTTATGGAGTACAGTGGAGATCTTGGCCGACAGCTGACGGTAAAACAGTTGACCAAATTTCTGAAGTAATTCAACAAATTAAAACCAACCCGGACTCCCGTCGCCTTGTGGTAAGTGCATGGAATGTCGGGGAAGTGCCGAAGATGCATTTGCCGCCATGTCATATGTTCTTCCAATTTTATGTATGTCAAGGACGTTTGTCTTGTCAACTGTACCAAAGAAGTTGCGATATTTTTTTAGGAGTGCCGTTTAATATTGCCAGCTATTCATTATTGACCCATATGGTTGCGCAACAGTGCGACTTGAAAGTCGGAGATTTTGTTTGGACAGGTGGAGATTGTCATATTTACGATAATCATATCGAACAAGTCAAAGAACAACTTTCTCGTTCTCCTCGCCCAGCTCCTCATCTGGTTATAAAGAGAAAGCCGGAATCAATTTTTGATTATAGATTCGAAGATTTTGAGATTGTTGGCTATGATCCTTACCCAGCAATCAAAGCTCCGGTTGCAGTATAGGAGTAAAAAGTGAAGCCGCATATCAGTATGATTGTTGCCAGAAGTCGAAATGGCGTAATAGGGAAGGAGGGTAAACTACCTTGGCATCTTCCCGAAGATCTAAAGTTTTTTAAGCAAACTACCATGGGGCTCCCAATAATCATGGGAAGAAAAACTTGGGAGTCTATTGGTAGGCCCTTACCAGGCAGGAGGAACGTGGTTGTTACAAGCAAGTCTTCTTACTCTGCCCCTGGAGTTGAGGTAGTAGGAAGTTTGGAGGAAGCTATTAAGCTTTTTTCTTCGAACGACACTGTAATGGTTATAGGAGGTGAGACTGTATACAAACAAGCTCTTCCTTGGGCCGATACAGTCTGGCTCACAGAGATCGATCAAGATTTTGAAGGAGATGCTTATTTTGATTCTTTATCCGAAGAGGATTGGCGGGTTGTTTGGCAAGAAATCCATCCTTCTTCAGAAAAGCAATTGCTTCCCTTTAGATTCCTGAGACTTGAGAGAATTAGAAACACATCTTATTAGTATTCTGTTCCTTTTACTGGTTTTTGCTAAAAGCAGAATACTGACGACGAGATAGAATAAGACGGAACATGTTTATGGTATCCGGACAATAGAAGAGGAAAAATGGCACTTGAAAAAATGTCGATTCTAATCGACAGTAACTTGAAGAAAGAATTTCTCAAATGTGTTCTTCGCCATTACGACAATGCCGAAGAAGGTATTTTGGATTTGATGAAAATTTATATTGAAAAGGCAAATGGAGCCCCGGCTCAGTCAGAGATTAAAGCAAAGGTTCGAGAAACTGTTTTCGAAGGTGATAAGGGAAGTGGTCTCAAGAGCAGAGAAATTGAGAAAATTATGCTCAACAAGACTGACGAAGAAATTGAATCAAACCGCCTTGCATAATCTGAGATTTCAAACTACAAAACCTCAACGGCAGAGAGAGTATTAGACCTACGACAGCCACTTTGCGGGAAGGATTAGCCGGCCGTCTCTTATTATTGCCTAAATAATTTTTAATCCATTAAGGAAGCGGCTTGTCTAATCATATTTAAATCAGCGCCATGACGCGTCAAATCTCTCTCTACGGAGTCCATGGCTTCTTCGAAGTGCTTAGACTCTGAGCTGTTTTGCCATAAAGTTGTAACTTCTTGATTACAGGCTCGAATATCTGCACTTGTATCGGGCCCCTCATCAGATATGGCTGTCTTGCACGCTGACTGGTCCGGAAGAAGTTTTGCTGAGACCAAAGCCATATAAGCGAGCATTGCATAAGTGGGCATATTCGGATTGTTCTGATCTTTTCCAGAAAGATAGTCTTTGATTCCCTGTTCGATCTCGTTAATTTTATTTTTTTGATAGGAGAGACCGGAGATACAATCTCCCAAGAAGATTTCGTTCCTATCTCCACTAATGACCTGACAGTAAAAGTTCTTCTTTAAGGGCTTTTGCAGTTCAGAACTGTCATGAGATCCCATCCTGATATTTATAGTGAACTGTTTGTTGGGTGCATCAAAAACGAAAGTGGAGAAGGAAGGAGAATGCCGAGTTGGGACACCGTGAACGAATATTCTTTGACCTTTATATTTTCTTAGAAAGCCTGAAGGATCGCTTGAGACGAGCTTAGCCAACGCTCCTGCATTAAAGTAATAAACCTTTGGATTTTCAAAAAGAGTTGAAGATCCTGTATTCACAAAGCTCTCGTATTGTTCCCAGGCGAAAGATCTGATGAGGTAACTCTCCAGATCCGAAAGTTGATATGGAGCAGGCGAGGATTGAGCTAAACCACAAATAACCAAAAGAGAGGCTGCCCAAGCTCGACAAATATTTTTTGTCTTCACATGCTCCATTTTTTATACCTAAAAATTGGTTACCACTTTCTATCTGCAATCTTCATTTGTTGTTCATCAACAAAGTACCAGAAATCTTTTTCATTCAAAGTTACTCGGTGAACAACTAGGCCTGTGTCGGCATCTTTATATTCAAACACGACACTAATAGGCTGATTGCTTAAAAATTGGTTTTCTGCTGTTGCGCAAATATTTTCAAAGTTGATGCTCGGCATATCCCAAGGATCTTCATCGTCCATATCCAGCAGGTTGCCTCTAAATCGCGGATGGCTCATAAGGTATTTCAGGATATCTGCAAGAGATTCAGTTGGAATTACCCAAAAATGCTCTCCTCCGGTTGAGACAAGATTATCAAAGACATCTTTAACAAAAATTTTTAAGTCTGCTTCATCAGGTACGCTCAAAGGATCATTCATTCCCATAGGATCATTCTCGTGGGTCGCATACCATTGCTGACCAGAGATTTTAAGAGGTCCCTGTATTTTGGCTCTTAAGTCATCATATGCGACAAAACCGAGTGCCCAAGGGTTTGCGTTGCCTGTTTCTTTTGCAGCTGCAATTAATTTAGTTAACCATTCTTTTTTTGATAATTGAGCCATATATATCCCTTTGTACAAGTCATCAGTCTCTAAGACATTCACCTCCCTACAATATCAGCTTTTACAGAAAGTTACGATACGGAAAGTTCAGTTTGAGCGATCCATCTTTACAGGAACAACACAATCGGATTTTAAGGTTGGATGATCGATAAAATTCTGAGGTCTTTTCAAGGAACAAATTCTATGTGGAAGAAGTTGATTTTTATTTCTGCCTTAATTTCTCCGGCTGTCTTTGCCGGACAATACGCACAGCAATTAAGCGATTGCGTGTATCAAAACCTAAACTCACAAGATAAAAAAATACTTACTCAATGGGCATTTGTTACTTTAGGGAAGACTAAAGCTGCAAAAGAGGTAGCGGTAATTCCGGCCCAAAAAATCAAAGAAGTTGAAGCCAAAGGCCGAAGTGTTATGAAAAGTATTGTCACTGAAAGGTGTGGAAAGGAAATGGCTAAAGTAGCGCTTTACGAAACAAAGGAGGGGTTCAAGGACGCTGGCACAGATTTAGCTCTGAGATTGGCTAAAGATGAGATGGGAAGCAAGCTAGATTCTCTTTTTCCGCCTATCACAGATAAAGGTTCTCTTAATGTCATGAAAGCAGGAGAGGTATTAGACGGTTTCTTCAGAACAATTAAGTAAGTCGCCTAATCTAATATATTTCCTATGAAAAACCCGGCCTGGTGGCCGGGCGACATTTCTTAAGAGCTAATTGCTATTTTTTAGCTTCGGGTGTGACTTTCTGAATTTTGAAATTGTGGCACTCATTGCACACAAGCTCTGGTTTTGCAAGATTTGGCTTATGGCAGTCTTCACAATTTACCTGACCCAAGTGACTCTTATGGGGATTGGGAACAAGATCTGCTGTTTGCTGACCTAATTTTTCATAGTCTCCGTGGCATTGCATGCATTGGTATTTAGTGACATAACCATCCTTACTTTTTGGCCACATGGCTCCATGAACTTGTTCTAAAGTTTTTGCTTCAGTTGTTTTTGTCTCTGCTGCATAAGAAACTGTCATGCAAGAACCGATGGTTAATATAAGGGCTGCAATAAGAATTTTTTTCATGTTCTTTCTCTCGTTTTATTTTGCTTGACTTGCTCTCTGAGCCATTTCTTTACCGGCAATTCTTCCAAATACAGTAGCTGCACCGAGTTGTGCACCTCCAGCATAGTTATGGAAGAAGATGCCGCCAGCTGAGTTGCCAACTGCATAAAGACCAGGGATGGATTTGCCGTCCAAATTTTGTATTTCAGCTTTGGTGTTAATCAATGGGCCGCCAAAGGTTGCAGTCATGCCTCCGTTCAAAGGAATTGCGTAGAAAGGTCCTTTTTCTATTAGGTGCGGCTTCTTATATGTATTAGGAGGAGTAAGTTTATCTAGAGTGCCGTTCTTTACGGCGTTATTGTATTCTTCAACTGCTTTAACAATCTTCTTTTCCGGAAGACCAACTTGTTTTGCCAGAGCTTCTATGGAGTCGGCTTTTCCATACGGACTGTTAAGACGGTTGTACTTAGCGATAACGCTTTCAAGAACCGGGCATGTTGAGTCAACGATGACCCAAGCCTTGTTGTCAAGAGTCTTTTGAGCAGTGGTTCGAGCCTTAATAACGTAAGTGTTATTTTCGTCCATATAACGATCGCCTCCGGTGTTGACTTGGATACCGTAGCCGCTGTTAAGGACATCTGCAGGGTTAACATGTGTTTCTTTGACAATTGGGCCGGAGTGGAATTGATCCATGTTAACGAACTTGGTATATAGCGGCATAGTTAGAGATATATTTTCACCAGTTGTTGACTTGGAGCCTCTTAAAACCATACGGGTGGCCCAGCCGCCAATATACTTGTCCACCATTTCCGGGTTAGCAGAGAAACCGCCTGTAGCAATTGCTACGCCGCCCTTAGACAAAAATTCTTTCTGACCTTCGGGTGTTTGAATCTTAACGCCGGTGACATTCATTTTGTCATCGTGGAGAAGTTCGATGCCTTTGTGCTCGTACTTGATTTCAACGCCATTCTTTTGGGCAGCCGCCAATAGTTTTTTTACTAATTGCGCACCGCCAGTGATACCTTCTCCATCTACTCGGCAGGTGCGTCCAAGGCGAGGATAAGGCATTGGGCGAATTTTTTTGAACTTAACGCCGATGTCTTGTTCAAGCCAGTCAATGTCGGCTGGAATATGGTCTGTGTATATCTTATTCAAAGCAGGATCTCCCATTTGCTTTGAAATATCCATCATCATGGCATAAAAATCTTCGGCAGTATCCTTGATTCCTTGCTCTTTCTGATGGCGTGTGCCCCAACCGCAGACGGAGCCCAAAGCAAAGATGGCATTCCCGTCGGGACGGTCTTTCTTTTCGAATACAACGACTTTCTTCGCTCCGGCTTGTTTTGCTGCAATAGCAGTGACAAGGCCGGCAGGACCTGCGCCTAAAATAATGGCGTCATAGACTTCTTTTTCTTCTTTCTTTGGCTCAGCTGCTTGGCTTGAGCCGGCAAATGTTGCAAGGCCGGCGGCTAAACTTCCCAAGAAAGAAGTTTTGAGCATACCGCGGCGCGAAAGTTGCTTGGACATTGAATTCTCCTATTTTCAAAAGAATGTTTTGTTTCTCAAACCGGTAAGCATTTGCTTAAGGATTATTAAGAATTCTATGTCCAACCCTATAGGATAAATATCCTAGATTATGTTAAGTCTGCTCTTTTTAATAAAGAGCTTCAAGTTTCGAGGCGTGGTAAGCGAGGTAATGAGAAAACTGTTGAGAATTAATAAAGTTCTAATGGCTAGGCAATCAATCAGTAGTATTAACAATATCCAAATGAAAGAGCTTGGTTACAATCAGAAGGAGTGAAGAATTTTCTGAATAATTGTTTCATGAAAGTCTTAAAGTCTTGTGTTGCACTTGCCGCATTAGTCCTAAATAATGCCGTCTTTGCGCTTCCGGTAATAACAGTGGCTTCTTTGCCATGGAGCGAAGACACTTTAGGAGTTAAGACGTTAGATAGTACTCTGAGCTATCTTTCTTCAGAGCTTAAAGGAAAGTATGAAGTCAAGCATGTTTCTTTACCGGCAGAAGAACTAAAGAGAGCTGTTGCTGAAAACAAAGTCGACTATTTTATTTCTAACTCTCTTTTTTATACTTCGGTTTCGGCATCTTCAGGAGGACAGACCGCAGCGAGAATTGCAGTTCTTTGGAATCCTCGAACCTCTTCTCCAACTTTCGGCGAAGGAGCTACTATTGTTGTTAGAAAAGACTCTAGTATTCACACGCTTTCCGATTTACAAGAAAAATCTCTCTTCATTCGCAGCCAAAATGACTCTTTTACGTATTTAAGCGTTTTAGGAGAGATCGCCCAAAAAGGATATCAGCCGCGAGACTTTTTCAAATCTGTTGAGTATGGCGACGGCAAGCATAAGACAGTGATTGAGAAAGTACTTTCAAAAGAAACTGATGTCGGGATAGTGAGAACGTGTTATTTGGAGGAAAATCCTAATTTCGAAGTGGAGAGCCAGCTAAGGATTGTTAACTTAAAAGATTTACCGGTTATTAACTGTAAAACCAGTACGGATTTGTACTTAGGAACTATTTTTGCCGCAACCGCTGAAGCCGACCCTTTTCTTAACCGTCTAATTTTAAAAACTCTTTTGGAAATGCCGGCAGAAAACGGCTATATCTGGACTGCAGGAGGAAACCTTTCTGCTTCCCATGCTCTTCTGCAAACTTTGAATGCAGAGCAGTACGGCAGTTTGTCTCAAAAATTCTTTTTACGTAAACTTCAAGAACATGCGGATGTTTTAATTCTCTTGGCGTTGATCGTTGCTGGACTGGTTAGCCACTCAATCCGATCAAACTACTTGATAGAAAAAAGAACAAATGAATTAAAAGAGATCCAAAAGACATTCAATGAGACTACCCAGAAATTGAACAATATGCAGAAGGTCGGTCTGATTGGCTTGATGTCCAGTATGATCGGCCATGAGCTCAAGCAGCCTCTGACCATTATTATGAATTATCTTCAAGGTCTGAAAGTTCAGTCAAAGACGGGACACTTAGATGCAAAAAATATTCAAACGGCTCTGGCACAAATTGAGGCGCAAACTGTAAGAGCCAACGCGATTATTCAGCGGGTCAGAAGTTATGCTAAGCAGGAGAAGCCCCAGGTCAAGGCGGTTAATTTCAATCTGCTAATTCATAGAGCCGTGACATATTTAAACCAGACGGCCCAACGACATATAAAAGTTACTTTAAAGCTTCCTAAAAAAGAGGTGATTGTTCAAGCAGAGCCGACAGATTTAGAACTTTCTGTTTATAACTTGTTGAAAAATGCGGCAGACGCTTGTGTCGAAGTTAAAAATCCGGAAATCACTGCAGAACTGACTGAGGATTCTCGAGTGGAATTAAAGATTTTCGATAACGCTCCGGAGATCGATGATGAAACATTTAAGAATTTAGGCATTCTTTTCAAGAGCAGTAAGCAAAATGGTCTTGGTCTCGGCCTTGCAATTGTTAAACGGGTGGCCGAAGCTAACGGAGGCCGTCTAGAGTTTCAAAAAGATGAAGCCGGAAGGTTATTCGTCATATTGAGTCTTCCAAAATTTGAGGAACTAAATTGATAAGTCCTTTAGCCAAAATTAGAATTATTGATGATGATCCTGCGATGTTGGAGTCCTGGAAATTCCTTTTGAATAGTTTGGGATGCGACGTTGTTACCTATAACAGCGCCAAAGAATTCTTGGAAAAAGATGATCCTCATCCGATGGGTTGCATCCTGCTCGATGTCAGGATGCCGGAGATGAGCGGTCTTGAACTTCAGGAACTATTGAAAGAAACGAAAAACGAACTTCCTATCGTGTTTTGTTCCGGCCACGGCACAATCGACATGGCTGTTTTGGCAGTTAGAAAAGGGGCTGTAGATTTTCTTGAAAAGCCGGTAGAAGTTGAACGTCTGATAGAAAGTTTGGAGAGAGCGTGTGAAAAAGACGCCAAACGGTCAGAAGCTCAAGCTCTCAACTTGCGTGAAAAAGAAAAGGTGGACTCTTTAACTCAACGAGAAAAAGAAGTGGCTAAAGCTTTAGCTGACGGATCTTCTAATCGAGCGGCCGGACTTAAGCTTGGTATTTCGGAAAAAACAGTGCAAGTCCATAGAGGTTCGTTGTGCAAGAAACTTGGCATTCGCTCACAGGTTGAAATTGCCAAGATAGTGGACAAGTACCTTCTTTAAAAACAATAAGGACTTCCATGGAAGTCCTTATTCACGAATGAAAACTACATCAAGGCAATTTTGCTAATTGCTCTTTGACAGAAACTAGGGATGCCTCGAAAGTAGTCAATCGGTTCCTTTCCTGTTCAATAACCTGGGCGGGAGCTTTAGCAACGAATCTTTCATTGGCTAGTTTTCCTTTCGCTTTCGCAATTTCTCCCTCGAGCCTTGTAATTTCTTTGTTCAAGCGAGACTTTTCCGCTTCAATATCAACTTCAATAATAAGCATCAGGCTAAAATCGTTAACAACTGCGACAGGGGCAGCCGAGCCAACCGGACGGGCTTTATCAAGATCATCCGTGTAGATAATTTCGCTTAATTTCCCTAATACTTTTAAGTAGTTGTCTAGAGCTTCAGCCCTGGCTCTTGAAACCCCGTCTTTACAACTGATGGCTAAAGGAACTTTGGTAGATGGAGAAATCTTCATTTCTCCGCGCAAATTTCTAACAGCATCAATCATAGCCTTAACTTCATTCATTGCGTAATCAGCTTCTGGATTGACTTCAGATTCAACGTATTTGGGATAATCTTGAATCATGATTGAAGTTTCTTCTTCAGGCTTACGTTTATTAGCAATGAGTGAGACAGTTTGCCAAAGCTCTTCTGTGATGAACGGGATGATTGGATGAGCAACTCTCAGAATGGTTTCAAGAACAGTTACGAGAGTATTTCGTGTAGCTCTTTCGATTGCTGGATTACCGCTGTTGAGCTGAACTTTTGCTAATTCCAAATACCAATCGCAGTATTCATTCCAAACAAAGCTGTAAATAGCATTGGCTGCGTTATCTAAACGATAGTCTTTATATGCTTGGCGGACCTCTTTAATACAGTTTTGAAGTTGTCCTTTGATCCAAAGATCAGGAATGGAGTAGATTTTCTCAGCATCTGAGAAGCCGCAGTCCTTATCCTGGACATTCATCAGAACGAAGCGGGTTGCATTCCAAAGTTTATTGCAGAAATTGCGGTAGCCGGAAGCTCTCTTAATATCGAAGTTGACGTTTCGTCCCAATGTTGCATAAGCGGCCATTGTGAATCGCAGAGCATCTGTACCATGGGCTTCTATTCCATTAGGGTAATTCTTCCGGAGTTTCTTTTCTATCTCCGGAGCCTTTTCCGGTCTTCTTAAACCGCGCGTATTTTTGACAATCAAGTCTTCCAAACCAATGGACTGAATGATGTCAAGCGGATCCAATGTATTGCCTTCAGATTTGCTCATTTTCTTCCCTTCTGCATCTCTGACTAGACCATGGATATAAACATCTTTGAAGGGTACCTTACCCGTGAAGAAGCGAGTAAGCATGATCATTCTGGCAACCCAGAAGAACAAAATATCGTATCCGGTGACGAGAACCGAGGAGGGCAGATAAAGCTGGAAGTCAATCTCCGATTCTGCGTCCGTCGGTGCGGTTCCGCCGAGAGAGGAGAAAGGGACTAAACCGGAGGAGAACCACGTATCGAGCACATCCGGATCACGTGTAAGTTTCACACCTTCGCCCGCTTGCTGATGTGCTTCTTCTTCGGTCTCTGCTACATAAACATTGCCTTTTTCATCATACCAAGCAGGAATTTGGTGTCCCCACCACAATTGACGTGAGATACACCAGTCTTGAATATTGTTAAGCCACTCTTTATAAACCTTCTGCCACTGTTCCGGGAAAATATTGACAAGATTGTCTTCAACAGCTTCTAAACCTAGCTCAGCAAGAGATTTGCCCGGGAATTTAGATCCTTCCGGAGCTGGCTTAGACATTGCCATATACCACTGTTCCGATAGCATTGGTTCGACGATTTCTCCGGTTCTGGCAACCTTCGGAACTAAATGGATGTGGTCTTTGATGCCGACAAGCAAGCCTTGTTCTTCAAGATCCTTAACAGCTGCTTTTCTGGCCTGATAACGATCCATCCCTCGGTATTTTTCGGGAACGTTGTTGTTCATATGAGCGGTCTTGTCAAGAACAACTAGTTCAGGAAGGTTGTGACGTTTACCGACTTCAAAGTCATTGAAGTCATGGGCCGGTGTGATTTTCACTGCGCCTGAGCCAAACTCTTTATCAACATATGCATCCGCGATAACAGGAATTTCTCTATCGGTTAACGGCAGTTTTAACATCTTGCCAACCAGATGTTTGTAGCGTTCATCTTCCGGGTTGACGGCAACTGCCTGGTCACCGAAGAGAGTTTCCGGACGAGTGGTTGCAACAACTATTCCTTCTGAACCGTCTGCTGCTGGATAACTGATTTCCCAAAGTTTGCCTTTTTCCTCTTCAGATTCAACTTCCAAATCCGAAACGGAACTTTGAAGTTTCGGATCCCAGTTGACTAATCGGGTTCCCCTATAGATAAGGCCTTTTTTGTAAAGTTCGACAAAACAATGGGTGACAGTTTTGGAGAGCTTGTCATTCATCGTGAAATAAAGCTTATCCCAATCTAAAGAAGCTCCCATACGGCGCATTTGATTCAAGATCGTACCGCCAGAGAATTTCTGCCAAGCCCAAACTTTTTCCAAGAATTGATCGCGGGTAAGGTCCTTAATCGATTTGCCTTCTTTTTCCAGTTGTCTTTCAACAATAATCTGGGTAGCAATTCCCGCATGGTCTGTCCCGGGAAGCCAAAGAGTGTTGAATCCGTCCATTCTATGGAAACGAGTCAAAGTATCCATAACCGTCTGATTAAAAGCGTGTCCCATATGAAGGATCCCGGTAATATTCGGAGGCGGTAACTGGATAGAGAAAGCAGGTTTATTGAGATTTTTCCCAGCTGCAAAATACCCGTGTTTTTCCCAATATGGATACCACTTTGCTTCAATAGAAGCAGGTTCATAACTCTTTGCTAATTCTTTTGTTTGTGTGTCGCTCATGGCAGATTCACTTAAATAAAATTCTTTAAATTAGAGGATGCGATATTTTCTCACGATCAAAATATGAAAGAGAGAAAGTCAATTGATAAATTCCTACTGTCTGTTATGAATTGTGGGCGTTATTCCAAATTTTTTGTAGGCCACAAATCTTTTTCTTCCGTTGATAAGACCGGGCCCCTCTTTAGGAACAATATCGATAATTCTCGGAAAGCGATGCATTAGATCGAGAATAGAGGAGGGAGCATTGTGAGTTAGAAGAACTAAGAGGTCTCCGGAATTAATATATTCAGGGTTGTCTGAAAGAAGATAAGCGTTGCCGACGGCCCCGGCTGTGCGAGCAATGGCATGAGGAATAAAACTTGAAGGTTCAAATGTCCATAGAAGATTATCCATTTGATCCATATAATTTTCGTCGTCAAAAAGGACAGCCGCTTTCATGCCCAAACGCTGTGCTTTTTTCAGCACCAAGCAGGCATATTTTTCACGGTTGGCAACGTTTGTATGGATAGCTAATTCAGACATATTCTGAATGATAACAAAGTCCGAGTAAAAAGCTTTACTTCCGCAAAAGAAGGTTTCAGTCAGACTATTGGAATTGTTTAGCGTTTTTACTTACAGAAGCTTCGACAATTCTTATCTGAATTTGGACTACTTCACAATATTTCATTCATAATTTATCGTTAGGTCTTTTTGCGAGAGTCAATCAGATTTTTCCTACTGCAAAAAGAAATGAAGGACAGATTAACAACACTTTTTGAGTCTTAAAGAAATGGAAACCATTTTGAAATCCCTTCCCGTGGGGGAAAAAGTCGGTATTGCTTTTTCCGGCGGATTAGATACCAGTTCTGCTTTGCTGTGGATGAAAAAAAAGGGAGCTCTTCCTTGCGCTTACACTGCTAATCTTGGTCAGCCTGACGAAAAAGATTACGATGACATTCCCAAAAGAGCTATGGAATTTGGAGCTTCGATCGCACGTTTGATTGACTGCCGGGATCAATTGGTTGCAGAAGGTATTGCTGCTATTCAATGTAATGCTTTCCATATTCACACCGCCGGCGTAACTTACTTTAATACCACTCCTCTGGGCCGTGCAGTGACAGGCACTATGCTTGTTAATGCAATGAAAGAAGACGGCGTTAATATTTGGGGTGATGGGTCTACATACAAAGGCAACGATATTGAGCGTTTCTACCGTTATGGGCTTTTAGCCAATCCTGAACTCAGAATCTACAAACCATGGCTTGATGCAACCTTTATTAACGAGTTAGGTGGACGTGCCGAAATGAGCCAGTTCCTCATTGATAATGGCTTTGGCTATAAGATGAGCAAGGAAAAGGCTTACTCGACCGATTCCAACATGCTCGGAGCAACTCACGAAGCCAAGGATCTGGAACATTTAGACAGCAGCATCAAGATTGTTGAACCAATTATGGGTGTTGCTTTCTGGGATCCGAACGTTGAAATTAAACCGGAAATTGTTACCTTGACTTTCAAAGAAGGTATGCCAGTTGCCATCAATGGAAAGGAATACACAGATAAGGTCGAGTTGATGATGGAACTCAATAAGATTGGCGGCCGCCACGGTTTAGGAATGAGTGACCAGATTGAAAACCGCATTATCGAAGCAAAGAGCCGCGGCATCTACGAAGCCCCGGGAATGGCACTTCTTCATATTGCCTATGAAAGGTTGGTAACTGGTATTCATAACGAAGACACCATCGAACAATACAGAATCAACGGCATGCGTTTGGGACGCCTTCTTTATCAAGGCAGATGGTTTGATCCTCAAGCAATTATGCTTAGGGAGTCCAGCATGAAGTGGGTAGCAAAAGCTATCACAGGCGAGGTTAAACTTGAACTTCGTCGCGGAAATGATTACAGCATTCTCGATACACGCTCTCCAAACCTGACTTATCAGCCTGAACGTTTGACAATGGAGAAGGGCGATTCAATGTTCACTGCAGCAGATCGTATTGGTCAGCTAACCATGAGAAACCTGGATATTGTGGACACTCGCGACAAACTTGGAATCTACAGCAAGGTTGGTCTCATCGGAGGTACTTCCTCAATGCCTTTGCTCAAAGGTATCGAAAAAGAGGAAGAGGTCAAATAAATCTCATCTCTCAAAGCGTACCTCTTGTAATACAAGAGGTACTAAAGTTATTATGGCTCAAGAAATCTTGAGCTTTTTTCATTAAGAAGACTCTCAAATCAAAAATTGAAATGAGAGTCTGGTTGACTTCTGAATCTTTAACGCGAAAGATTCAGAGACAATGGTTCTACGGTCTGTGCTAGTTGTGACCTAAAGCACTCTTAGCAGCGATGCGTCCAAAGGTTAAAACGTCGGCTGTAGCGTTTCCGCCGAGTCTGTTGGAGCCATGGATACCTCCTGTAACTTCCCCGGCTGCGTAAAGACCCGGGATGACCTTGCCGTTGGTATCAACAACCTGTGCTTTTGGTGTGATTTCCAAACCGCCCATGGTGTGATGGATCGAAGGAGCACGCGGAGTGGCATAGAACGGAGCTTTGACAATCGGACGATCAAAAAGTTTTCTGCCGAATTTCGGATCATTCTTAGCTTCAACCATCTTATTGTATTCAGCAACGGTTGCTTCCAGCTTGTCAGCCGGCATACCCAGCTGTTTTGCTAAGTCGGCCAGTGTGTCGGCTTTGTAGATTCTGCCGATTTGAACCAAGGTTTCAACATCTTCATTGAAGCTGTTTAACGGCTTCACGATAGAAGAGTCGTTGATGTCATAGCAGACAGCACCCGGCTGTTTCTTAATGGCTGCAACGAATTCATCACGGCGGGCATCTTCTTTGACGAATCTTTCACCGTTCTTATTGACATCAATCACGTCATCCAATCCGGACATCTTTCTGGCACGGCCTTGAAGAGTCCCGGTCCCCGGTGTGGCGAGCGGGTAGACCTGAACATAGTTCATTCCAGTGGTATCTGCTCCATGTTTTGTTGCAATGGTGATGCCGTCGCCTGTTGCACCGGGCTGGTTGGTGGAAACCATATCTGGAGTAAGATGAGGAGCAGATTTTTGGCGCATTTCTTTGTTTTGGCTGTAGCCTCCTGTTGCAAGGATGACGCCGTTCTTCGAGAGAATCTCAAATTTGTTGCCGACTTTATCTTCGGCGGTTACTCCAATGACTTTACCGGTTTTGTCAAGCACAAGGTCAGTGACTCTTGTACCAAGTTTAAAGTTAACGCCTTGTTTTACCGCATCTTGATAGAGTGGGTCAACTAGGCCGAGCCCTGCGGGTGCATCCAACTGATGAGTTCTCTGCCATAGAGCACCTGCGCCTTGGCTGACTCGGTCCATAACTGGAGACCCTTTGGACTGCATCCAGTGCAATGTATCTAAAACATTATTAGCATAAGTACGAATCAAAGGAATATGACCGACTTTATCTCCGCCATTGTAGGTCTGCAAGGCGTGCCATTCAGGACAATCAAACAGTGTCTTGGAACCGCTTTTAAGATAAGCATCGTATTTAGCTTTAACGTCGGCCATCAATTTCTTGTGTTCCTCGTTTGCAGGCTTTTCATTAATTGCTTTAACGACGGCTTCCTTTAATGTTTCTGTCATTGGAAGAGCTTTTTGTCTTTCAGGGTCGGCAGCGTTAAAAGCAGAAGCGCATCTCAAAGTATTACCACCGACAACAGGCATTTTTTCAACGATTAAGACGTTCTTTGCTCCAAGGTCTTTAGCAGTAACAGCTGCAGATAAGCCGGCACCGCCTGCGCCTACGACAACCAGGTCAACTTCTTGTTTCTGTACACCGTCAATTTTCTTGATTTTTTGAGGAACTGGCTTTTGGAAGTTAGCAATGTTGCCGCCGGCTTTTTCGACGGCTTCCCCAACTGCTGTTTTCAATGCTGTTGAAGTGACGGTGGCACCAGCGATGTTATCAACGTTAAGTGTTTGATAATCGATGATGTCTTTACCGATTTCTCTGATGGCTGTATCACCTAAGAATTTTGTTTCTCTCTGGCCCGGAGTTTGAATTTCTGAAATCTTATGGCCTTTAATTACGACCTTCACATTCAGCCATCCGTTGTTGCCGTAAGCTTTTGCCTCAAAAGTTCCGTCTTTAAGAGGAGCAGCTGCGGTTTTCTTTCCTGAGGCTTTGTCTAAGCATTCCTGGACAGCTGTTTTTATTGCTTTTGATGTCACGGAAGCGCCGGAGACGGCAGGAACGTTAGCGGATAGAGCTTCAATGATTTTAGCCGGCAGGTGTTCTACTGCATGAGAGCCGATATTTTGAGTCTCTTTGTGGCTGGTAACCGTGACTGAAAGTATTTTGTCTGCAGATGTTTGAACTTTAACTGTTACAGGTCCGTTTTGTCCGGCCACCGACGCTGAATAAGTGCCGGGAGTATAGGCAAAGGCAAAAGTAGAGCATAAGGCAGTGGAAACCGCCAAAAATGTTTGTGTTAATTTCATTAATATCTCCTTGAGAGCCTGACATTCAGGAACTCTAGAAATTTTAATTAACAAACTGAAAAGAATAAAATACTATTATTTGATTGCCTTGATACTTTCAGAGTATGAACCACTGCCTTCTCAAATCGTATTGGTTGTTTTACCTCATCGTGAAAGAGGGTGGTTTCACCAAAGCGGCTAATGCGGCTCACATGCGTCAACCACCGTTGTCGATGCATATTAAGAAGCTCGAAAATGAGCTAGGAGTTTTGCTTTTTAAGCGGAATAGTAAAAAGGTCTTGTTAACGAAGGAAGGACAGGCTATCTTTCCATGCGTTGAAAAATTTATTACAGATACAGAATTTTTCTTCGAACAAATTCAGTCTAAGTTAAATGACTTGGAGCAAAAGGTGACGTTAGGTTCTTTTGTCTGGCTGCTGTAGCTTTTTGTAGCACCGATTCTCCAAGATCTCAAACGTGCAGAGCCATATCGGCAATATGATTTTGTTGAGTTTGAAAGTATCGATTTAGTTTCTCTGCTTCATGAATACAAAGTGGATGTAGGTTATGCATACGCAGAACCATTTGAAAGAGCAGGAATTGAGGCGCTTCCGATTGCAACTATTGAGAACAAAGTCGTTGTGCCTAAAACACATCCTTTAGCGAAACTGCCCATTGTTAACTTACGACAGCTACGTGGAATGGACTGCATTTGCCTTCCACAGGATGTTTCTCCGCAATTGTTTTGCACTATGAAGCAGCTGGCAAGTCAATATGACTTCAACATCATTACTCGTTCTGATATCAGAAATTTTTACAACCAGGTAGCTTATGTTGAATCTCAATATAGTGCAGCGATTGTCGCTTCTCCGGCATGTGAATTAATCTCAAAAAACTTGAGAGCGATTTCAATTGAAGGATCTCCTCTATTGAAATTGGTGAGGATGACAAGATCCGACATCTCACAGCGTTTCAAAAAGAGATTAAGAGAACTAGAAATTGTCTATCTCGAAAAACTCCCGGGAGCTCGAGCTATCCCGGGAGAGGTGTAAAACGGGACGAAACCTTCTACTCGAAAGGAATTAGTAGAAGCGGCAGAAGCACAGGAGCGATTAGCGCCGTGACCAGACCGGTTAACCCAATAGCCAAACTTGCATAAGTACCGGCTTCTTCACTTATTTGAAAAGCCCTAGAGGTCCCGATGCCATGAGAAGCAAGACCTAAAGAAAAACCTCGCGCCGGCGCTCCCTCAATTTTAAAAAGTTTAAAGAGGGGACCAGCGATTACTCCGCCGAGCACTCCCGTTAGAACAACAAAAGAGGCTGCTAATGCGGGCATCCCTCCCATTTTCTCAGCCACCGTCATGGCAATTGGAGTAGTGACGCTTTTGGGTGCTAAGCTAATCATGGTCTCGGGACTGGCACCTAAAATGCCGGCTATCCAGACGGCAGATACTATCGCAACAATGGAACCGCTAAAAAGTCCCAATAGAATTGGCAGCCAGTTTTTTGCCAACTGAACTCGGAGGTCATATAAAGGGATCGCGAGAGCCACCGTTGTAGGTCCTAGCAGGAAGTGAATAAACTGCGCCCCGTTAAAATATGTTTGATAAGAGGTGCCGGTTGCTGTAATAAGCAAAATGACAATTAAGATTGCCACTGCCACTGGATTTGCAAGCGAGTTCCAATTTGTGAACTTATAAAATCTCTGAGCGATCGCGTACGCAGCTAGAGTAACTGCTAACCAGAAAAGTGAAGAAGTAGAAAGAAAGGTCCATATTTCATGATAGTCAGTCATGGCATATCTCCTTTTGTGCTTTCTTTTTATTTAACCAAATGGTCGAATATTTAATAACAAGGCTGCTTGTTATGATGGCTAGAGCCGTACTAATTACTAACGACGCAGCAATAGCCAGCCATTCTGTCTTGATTCTTTCAACGTGAAGAATAATTCCAACGCCGGCGGGAACAAAGAGGACAGCAAGATAGGAGATCAGTACCAATGCGATAGGTCTCACATATTGTGCAAGGCTGTCGACGGAAATCAGACAAAGCAATAACAGGAACATCCCTACTACAGCCCCAGGGACGGGAAGGTGGAAGAGAAGTTCCAGAACGTTTCCGATAATTTGAAAAACTAAAAGTAAGGTCAGACCTACAATCATATTGAATGAGTGGAAAATAAAGGCGCCTAGGCGCCTGGAAAGTTAGAGTTTATTTATTTCATCGATGAGTTTATCGACGTCTTCCTCTTTCGTTGCCCAACTTGTGCAGAACCGTGTAATAAGCTCCGGTTCTCCGGTATCGGGCCAAATCAAGAAAGCAAAGTTGGCTTTGAGTTTTTCGATCGCATTTTTTGGCAGGATCGGAAATTGCTGATTAGTAGGAGAGTCAATCCAGAGTTTATAACCTTTTTGAAGAAAAGCTTTTTTGATTCTTTCAGCTTGTTTCACCGCCTTTCGTGAAATATCAAAGTACAGGTTGTCTTTGAATAATTCTTCGAACTGGATCCCTAGAAGTCTTCCTTTAGCAAGCATTGCCCCATTTTGTTTGATGACGCTGCGAAAATCACAATCGAGGTTTGTATCGGTATTAAATACGATAGCTTCTCCAAAAAGAGCCCCAACCTTGGTGCCTCCGATATAGAAGATGTCAGTCAAACGGCTTAAATCGGCGAGTGTAAGATTATTTTCCTCACTTGCAAACCCGTACCCAAGTCTTGCTCCGTCAAGATATAAAGGGATGTTGTATTCCTTGCATATTTCATGGAGGGAGGCAACTTCTTCTTTTGAGTAAATCGTCCTGACTTCAGTAGGAGAGGAAATATACACCATCCCGGGCTGCACTATATGCTCGTGGGTGTCATCTGCCCAATAATCGGCAAGATAAGCTCTGAGAGTCTCAGGTCTCAACTTGCCGTTTTCCGGTTTCAATGTGATGACCTTATGGCCAGAAGACTCAATTGCTCCTGATTCATGATGAGCAATATGGCCTCCTTCGACGGACACAACACCTTGGTGAGGTCTTAAAACTTGTGCAATAACTACTTTATTGGCTTGCGTACCTCCAGAAACCAGATAGACTCTGGAATCTTCATTTTGGCAAGCCTTTTTTATCAAAGCTTCAGCATTCTTGGAATGTTCGTCCAGACCATATCCGCAGGTCTGCTCAAAATTTGTTCTCTGGAGGGCCTCCAAGATTTTTGGATGACATCCTTCAGCGTAATCACATTCAAATCTGATCATTTTAATGAGTTAGGTCTCTGAGGAAATTGACTAAAAGAGGAACGGGACGTCCAGTGGAACCTTTGTTTTCTCCGCTGCTCCATGCAGTTCCAGCGATATCCAAGTGGGCCCATGGAGTTTGGCCGACAAACTCTTGAAGGAAAGCGGCTGCGGTACAAGCACCTGCACCAGGAGCACCAATGTTTGCCAAATCGGCAAAGCGACTCTTCAATGCCTTGGTATAAGCGCGGCCTAAAGGCAGCCTCCAACACTTATCTAAAGAGCTTTCACCCGCTTGCAGAAGTTCCAATGCCAATTCTTCATTATTTGAGAAGAGGCCGGTATATTCATGCCCCAATGCAACTACACATGCGCCGGTAAGGGTAGCCGCATCTACAACCAGCACAGGCTTAAATTTATCGATGGTGTAAGAGAGAAGATCACAAAGGACTAGCCGTCCTTCAGCATCGGTATTCAATACTTCAACTGTCTTTCCCGAGTAACTGATCAGAATGTCTCCAGGTTTAACAGCAGAGCCGCTTGGAAGGTTCTCCGTGCACCCAATAACACCGACGAGATTAATCGGAAGCTTAAGAGAAGCTGCTGTAGCAATTGTTGCAATAACCGAAGCGGCGCCGGACATATCGTATTTCATTTCGTCCATGCTTTTTGCCGGTTTCAAGGAGATCCCGCCGGCATCAAAAGTTAGGCCTTTACCTACTAAGGCTACGGGAGATTCTTTCTTTTGACCGCCGTTATATTCCAAAACGATCATATAAGCTGGTTGTTTGGACCCAGCAGCAACCCCTAAAAAACAGCCCATCTTTAGTTTATTGAGAGCCTTTTCTTCAAAAACAGTAACATCAAACTTTAGAGAGGAGCCGAGTTTGATACATTGATCAGCCATGAACTTGGGAGTGCAGAGGTTAGCCGGCGCATCACCTAATTCCTTGGCTAACTTAATCCCCTTGCCAAGAGCCGCTCCTTGAGCAAAGGCAGTTGCCAACTCAGATGTTTTTTCTTCAACAAACAAAGAGACCGTCTTTGGCTGTTTCCACTCAGGACGGTCAGACGGAGATTTGTAATCAACCGCTTTTTCTAAAACATCAATTGCAGTGCAAGATACTTGTTCTGCAACCCAATCAGAAGAAAGGTCAAACCAATCCATACAGGAAATAGTTGCGGTTTTAACGAAATAAATGGCTTTTAAAGCAGAAGTAAGCGCTTTTTGAAAATTCAAAACCCCATCTTCTTCTTTCCCTAATCCTACTACAACCAGTCTCTTTGCTGCGATTCCTGGGAAATTCGGAAAAATTCCAACGGTACCCAGACATCCGGTGGCATCACCATCTTTAATTAATGCGGAGAGGGCATTTTTAGAGGCTTTATCGACTGCCTCGGCTGACTTTGTCAATTTTCCCCGATAGATACCCACAATAAGGGCATCTGTTTTTTGATTAACGAGTTTTCCGGTTGCGAGTGTTAATTTCATTTTACTTTCCGTGCTTATTTATGTTATTTCGAAGAAATTATAGTCAGGCGATGCGAATAAAACGGGTCTTAGACAACAACGTGTTTCTTTTGAGGCTTGATTTAGAACGAATATGAAAAAAGAAGAGATACCTTACTGCTGTATGTAACTATAGCTGCCTTCTAAAAGACCACGCAGCTAGGGGCATTGTGATACCTGCAATCAAAAGCATAGGAATTATTTCGTCTTTAATTTGGTCCAGGCCTGCATCTGCAAGATAAACAGAATGTACCACTTCCGGGGCGTACCTCAATGGATTTAAATAAGTGATGTATTGGAAGAATTGAGGCATGTTTTCTACCGGTGAGACAAGTCCAGACAAAATTACCATAGGGATAATGAATACAAAGCAGTAAACAATGGCCTGCTGCATATTTTTAGATAATGACGAAATCGAAAGACCGATACCAACGGAACTAGCGGTAAAACAAAACAAGCCTAAGAGCATTAAAAAGAAATTGCCCCGGAATGGAATCTGGAACCAGACAATGGCAATAAAGCAAACTAACAAAGCTTGCAGCAATCCGATAAGAATTGGCGGAATAGCTTTGGCAACAAGAATCTGTGCAGGAGAGTAAGGGGTTACCAAAAGTTGGTCGAAATTTCCTTGTTCCCTTTCCCTGGCGACTGAAAGCCCCGCGAGAATAAGAACTTGTATAAAACTCAACGTTCCGCAAAGGGCGGTAACAAAGTTCCAGCGTGTTAAAAGATTAGGGTTATACCAGGCTCTGTTTTCAAACTCTAAAGCTGGTTTGAACTGCAGATTTTCTTTTGCGTACGAATTCAGAATTTGACTTAATTCAGCGGCTGCCAATGAAGCTGTCGTAGAGTTTCTCCCATCTAATATAACTTGGATTTGAGCTGGATATCCTTGCGAAATTTTAGAGGCAAAATCACTTTGAAAATGAATAGCCATCATGGCTTTTCTAGGAGAAATTAGGTCATCGAGCGCCCGTAGGTTGTTCTCTTTTGTGTATAACGTAAAGATATTACTGGCTTCAATTTTTGCGATGATTTCTCGGGAGTATTTGCTGTTGGAGTCATCAATCAACACAAAAGGCACATTTCTTAAATCAAACGTTGCGGCATAAGCAAAAAGAAATACCTGCACAAATAAAGGAACAACAAGGATAAATCTCGATTTTCTCTCTTTCAGCAAGACAGCTGTCTCTTTCCAAAGAAGAAATTTTTGCCATCTTAACCATTGAAGAAATTTTTTTATCATTATTTATGCTCCAAGGTTTTCTTCAGCGTTTTGTTCGTCAAGTAAAAGAAAATGGCTATATAAAGACACAAAATCCCCCAGTCTTTCCAAATGACGCTCCAATTGTCTCCCGAAAGAAAAGCTCCGCGAAGCAATTCAATAAAGTACGTCGGAGGTAAAGCGTAAGCCACATATGAGATAAAGTTAGGAACATTTCTAAGATCGAATACAAATCCGCTTAAAAGTACGGAAGGCAAAAAGCTGACAAGCAAGGCTATCTGGCAAGAAAGAAATTGAGTTTTCAATCCCCCGGAGATGAGAAGCCCAATACCTAGAGAAGTCAAAAGATAAAGGATAGAGGATACTAAAATCACAAAGAAGGAGCCTTCCATAGGAACTTTAAATACCAATAAAGCTGCCTCTAAAGTGATGATGAAGCCTCCAAGACCGAGAATAAAATAAGGAATAATTTTGGAAAGAAGTATTTCGGTGGTGGTTACAGGAGTAGAGAACAGCATTTCCATGGTACCTCTTTCCCATTCACGTGCAATTACCAGGGCCGTTAAAAATGTTCCGACAAGAGTAAGAACAATAGCGATAATGCCCGGAACAAAATACCAAGTTGAGGAGTTGGCAGCGTTATACCAGAGTCTTTGCTCCATTACGATTGGCATTGAATTATGCAGACCAAGTTTATTGAGAGTAAGAAGAACGGACTGCTGAACATAATTCTGCAAACTATTGGCTGAAGTTGTGTCCACGCCGTAAACAATGATTTGGATTTTTGCTTTTTGATTAAGCAAGTCAGATTGAAAGTTCTGAGGGAAAGTGACGATTCCGCGTACTTTTCCTTCATCAAATAGTTTCTCTGCCTCCGGCATTGAGGAAACTTGAATAGGCGAGATGTACGATGAACCTTTGAAGCCATCGATAATAGCGGTAGTGACTTTCCCGGGAGATTGGTTAAAAACGGCAATTTTTGCGTCCGTAAGATCTAAGGAAATCCCATATCCAAATATAAAAATTAGGAGCAGAGGAAGAAACAAACCCATGGCGATGGAGCTCTTGTCCCGCATCAGTTGTCGAGTTTCTTTAATGGTAAGGGAAGCAGTTCTTCTCCAGGAGCTTTTCAGAGAATCTAGATTCATGAGGCTTTTCCTTTTTTGTTGTTCTCGACAATTCTCAAGAAAGCCTCATCCATAGAATCTGTGTCAGTTAATCCTGCTTGTCTTTTGATTTCTGCCGGGGTTCCAAGCGCTAACATTTTTCCTGCGGATTGAATCGCCATCCGAGTGCAGTATTCAGCTTCCTCCATAAAGTGTGTGGTGATAATAATCGTTTTGCCGATATCAGCCAGCTTATTTATGGTTTTCCAAAAAGCTCGCCTAGCTAAAGGGTCGATGCTGCTCGTCGGTTCATCTAGGAAAAGAATCTCCGGATCATGAATTAAGGCGGCTGCCATAGCTAATCTTTTCTTAAAGCCTTCGTTGAGTTTCCCAGACTCTACTTTCATCATAGTAGAGAGTCCAAACTGTTCAGCCATTTCTTGAACTCGTGTGCTTAAAAAAGAGTCTGACAAACCGTAAGCTCCACCAAAAAACGTCAGGTTGTCTTGGACAGAGAAAGTAGGATAGAGAGAGAAGAATTGTGCTACATATCCAATGTTTTTCCTGGCTTCGGCCCTTGCGTTTCTAAGGTTGAACCCAGCAACACTAATCTTGCCGCTCGTTGCAGGGATTAGACCGCAAAGCATTCTAAATGTTGTGGTTTTCCCGGCGCCGTTGGGACCTAATAAGCCGAAAATTTCTCCCCGAGAGACCTGAAAAGAGGTTTTGTCAACAGCTGTGAAATCGCCAAATTTTTTAACTAAATTTTCAACTGAAATTAGTATTTCTGAAGGATTAGGTCTAACAACTTTTAGCTCTTTTAAGTCAATCTTTCCGAAGTTTTCCTCGATGTCAGTTGGATCTTTTGCTTTTTTAAGAGTGGCAATAAAGGCATCTTCCAAGACGGGAGAAATAGTATGAACAGCGGTAAGATCAAACTCTCTTTGAATATCTTCTTTTGTTTTATCCCCTGTAAGAACCGCTTTTACCCCGTTACCTCGAGGTATGGCATCTATGACTCCGGCGGTATCGCTGACCTTTTCCAGAAGTTTTCTAGTTCCATCTACGGGGCACGGAAGGTAGAAAACATGTCCCTTAAAAGGAGAGATGAGTGCGCCAGGCGTCCCAGCGCAAAGCATTTTGCCTTCATTTAAAATATATATTTTGTCGCAGCGCCCAGCTTCGTCCATATAACCAGTACTTATTAGAACACTGGTATGGCGGACTTTGACAACTTTTGTTAGGACATCCCAAAGTTCTTTCCTTGATAAAGGATCAACCCCTGCTGTTGGTTCGTCTAATAGCATCAGTTCAGGCTTACTGACAAGTGAACAAGCAATGCCGAGCTTTTGTTTCATTCCTCCTGACAGTTTTCCGGCTGGCCGATTAATAAAAGGTTCTAATGCAGTCATATGAAGAAGTTCATCATAAACTGCCTTTCGTTCTCCTTTTGGTATTCCTTTGAGATCAGCAAATAAATTAAGGTTCTCGATAATGGTTAAATCTTCGTAGAGGCCGAACTTTTGCGGCATGTAGGCGATTTTGTCTTTGATCTCATCTGGTTGGTCTTTTAATTCTCTACCGAATAGGACAATTTCCCCAGAGGTTGGATTCAGAAGTTTTTCTACAAGACGAAAGAAAGTTGTTTTACCTGCGCCGTCCGGTCCAATTAACGCTACGATTTCTCCTTGTTTGACGGTCAGGTCAACATCTTTTAGAGCGTGAGATGGCTGGGCGCCTTTTACTTCCGGCGGGAAAACCTTGCTTAATTTATTGGCTTGGAGGACAACGTCTGCCAATTGACTACCTCTGGAACGTTACGGTTGCAGGCATGCCTAAGCGAAGGACATTGTCTTTGTCGTCTACCAAAATTCGTACTTCATAGACTAAGTTCGTTCTCAAGTCGGGTGTCTGAACGGTTTTAGGTGTGAATTCCGCAACTGAAGAAATAAAGCCAACCTGTCCTGGAATTTTTCTATCAGGATAGGAATCAATCATGACGAAGGCTTGTTCTCCAGGTTTTACTTTTCCCAGATCAGTTTCGTTTACATATGCCCGCACCCACTTAGGCGAGTATATGGCAAGAGAAAAAACTGGCTTTGCTGAAGAGGCCATATCGCCAGGCTGTAAATACCGATTTCGCACGACTGCATCTAAAGGGGCCGTCAGCTGACTTTGTCTAAGTTTTAATTCCAAAAGTTCCAGATCCGCCTTAGAAGCTTGCCATTGTTCGTAGGCTTGCTGAATTGATTCTTTTCGGGGGCCGATTTTGACAAGCTCGAAGGCCTTTTGAGCAGCAATTAGTTGATTTTTATCCACATTTAACTGGGCTTGAGCTTGATCTAAATTTTGTTGACTGATGCCTTGTCCCTTAGTGGTTTTAAAAATACTTTTTATTCTCTCTAAATCTTTTTGAGCTAGGTTTAACTTGGATTGAGCCGTATCGACATTTGCCTTGGCCTGAGCAATCTCCTCCGGTCTTGATCCGTTTTTTTGGATGAGATAGGTTTGGTAAGCTGCATTTACAGCTGCCTTAGCTTGTTGTATTTGGAGGAGAAGAGTGTCTGTGTCTTGGGTAGCGAGTACCTGGCCTTTTTTTACAAGATCTCCTTCTTCAACAATAACGTCTTTTATTCTTTCCGGCCAAAGAAAAGCCAGCTCAACTTGACGAATGTCTACATTGCCATAGAGTTTAAGTTCAGCTGAGTGCTGGTGGTTTTCATAATACCAATATCCTCCAGCTACCCCTGCAGCGATTAAACAAAGTGCGCCAATAATTTTGACTTTTGTCGACATAACTATCTCTTTTTTCTAGATAATGGTGAGCATAGACGAAACCCAGTCTATTTGCGAGAGAACCCGCGTATTTCTGGTTCTTTCTCTTTCCCGTAAAAAACTCTGCTTCCTCTAACAAGGCATGGGCTCGAAGTGCTGTGGAAACTTATTAAATTTAGGTAGACACTTAAAACAGGAAAGTTTTGAGCTCAAAAAGAAATTTTTGTCCTTTCGTATTTGAGAATTTCAGGAAGCTAAAATTTAAAGATTGTCTTATGGGTGAAAAAATGGTTCTCACAAACGAAGTAAAAGATAAGTTTATTGAGATTGTTGGTCCCAATCATGTCCTTTCGGATCCAGCTCTCTACGGTCCGTACACAGATGATTTTACTGACCATTACAAGTCCGAACCTTTAGTGATCCTTAGGCCCAATTGCACGGAACAAGTCAGCCAACTTATTAAAGTTTGTGCAGAACATCGCTTAGCAGTTATTGTCCAAGGCGGGAATACGAATTTGACTGGATCTGCTTCTACTTCTAAACCGCATTCAGAAGTAGTCATATCGCTTACGAGGATGAAAAACTTAGTCTCCATAGACACTAAAGGCGACTCGATGATTGTCGAGGCGGGAATGACCCTAGCAGAAGTTCATAAATGTGCTGAAGATGCTGGAAAATTTTTCCCTCTTTCATTTGCGGCCGAGGGAAATGCCACAATTGGCGGATGTCTTGCTTGTAATGCTGGAGGCGTGGCAGTTCTTCGATATGGAACTACAAGAGAACTGGTGCTTGGGATAGAAGTTGTGCTGCCTGACGGAAGAGTTTGGAATGGTCTTCGTTCCTTAAGGAAAGACAATACCGGTTATGACTTAAAGAACCTTTTTATGGGATCTGAGGGAACTTTAGGCGTCATAACAAGAGTCGTGCTTAAACTTTTTCCAATCCCAAAAGAAAAAGAAACTTCTTTAGTGTGTTTGGATTCTGCTGCAAAAGCTGTTGCATTATTGAACCGTGTAAAGAACTCAGCCGGCTCTCTTTTGACAGCTTTCGAATTAATTAGTGAAAAGCCGATTGGCCGAGTCAAGAAAAATCTTCCGGACGTTGAAGTGCCTGAACTGTCTCCTTCTCCCTGGAAGGTGCTTCTTGAGCTTTCTCTGTTTGAAAAGAAAAAGGAGTCCGTCTTAGAAAATATTCTGGAAGAAGCTTTTGAGGCGGAGGAGATTACTGATGCAGTTATTGCAAATTCATTGAAAGACAGCCATAACTTTTGGCATGTGAGAGAATCGATTCCATTAGCTGATAGAACTGAGGGAGGAAGCATCCATAGTGACATCAGTCTTCCAATTGCTTCAATCCCGGAATTTTTAGATGTCTCTCTGAAACGTTTGAAAGATGAATTCCCCTGGATCGAAGATTCTATTTTTGGTCATTTGGGTGATGGTAATCTGCACTATAACTTCGTAAGCCCCGAGGATCCAACGCTAACTTATCGATTTGAAGAAGAAATCCGCAGAAATCTCTATGCCACAGTAATGGAATATAACGGCTCAATATCAGCTGAGCACGGTATTGGAATGTTGAAAAAACACCATAATGATGAATTTAAGGATCCAATCGAACTTGAATTAATGAAGAAGATTAAGAATGCCATTGATCCTGAGGGCATAATGAATCCGGGAAAATTAATCTGATAAGCATGGGTGAGGGAATGACAAAGTTGACCAGCAGCGCGGGAGCAGACAGTAACGCCCGAGAAAAAGTGCATGAACTCGACTCTGACATCGATATTACTGAGGAAGTTCTAGACGACGGTTACCTTGATGTCCTAGAAGATAAGACGGTTGTTATCATTGCTGTCGGAGGAACTATCGCCACAAAGAAAGATGGGGAAGGGTACCTGGTCCCAGCAGCCTCTGGAGAAGAACTTTGTAAAAAGGTTCCCGGCCTTGATGACTTATGTAATATAGAAGTAGTTAATTTTTCTTGTGTTCAGTCTACGGCTGTAACCCCGGAGATGATGCTTGAGTTATCCAAACAAACTCAAGAAATTCTTAAGAGGCCGGAAGTCTCCGGCGTTGTTATCACCCATGGAACTGACACTCTGGAAGAAACAGCTTACTTTCTGAGTATTTCTTTGTCTGACGAATTTCAAAACACCTATTTCAAGCCGATTGTTTTGACTGGTTCAATGCGAGGCGCGGATGCGGTTGGAGCAGACGGCCCAGCAAATTTACTGGCTAGCGTTAAAGTAGCTTGTCATGACGTAAAGGAGGATATTCCTAGAGTAGTTGTCTGCATGAATAATGAAATTCATGCGGCATCTAGGGTCCAAAAGGTGCATTCCGACAACATTTCAGCTTTTAAGTCTCCTTCTTGGGGACCTGTTGGTTATGTCGATGACGACCTTGTGTATTTCCGCGCTGGTGCTTTAGATTTGGATATGGGATTTAACTTTCCTACTCCAAAGAAGCTGACGGCAAAGGTTGGCATAGTTAAAGCTGTGACCGGAGACAAAGGTGAACTTGTCGATTACTTTACGTCTCAAAAAATTGATGGTTTAGTAATAGAGGGTTTTGGCAGAGGTAATCTTCCTCCTGAAATGATGTCTGCAGTAAAAAAAGCCATTGATTCAGGGATCGAGGTAGTAATAACAAGCCGTACCCCCGCAGGCAGAATATTGGATTCTTATGGAACACCAGGAAGCGTGAAAGATTCAATCCAGTTAGGTGCGGTTATGGGTGGTGAATCAACTTCCGCAAAGGTCCGCCTCCTTCTCTTGTATATCCTTTCTCAGCCAAAAGCTCAAGAACTTCGTCGTGAAGATCCCGAGCTTTTCAGAGCTTATCTGCAGGAATGTTTAGATCCCGTACTTAGCGAACGACTTTTTTCTTTCAAAGGATAAGCTGACGACTTATACCATTGGAAGTCTGTAAAAAACTTGGCCGTTCACAGAGAAATAGAAAAATTCAGAGTCAAAAGTTATTAAGATGTCCGAAATTGCATCAGAACCATCCATTCTGTAAGCATATTTGGGTAGGAAACTCAGGTACGGAAGTGCAGATTTTCCTTCTGCAGGAGAAACTTTGAAGGAAAGTTTTCCCACCTGATTCGAGTCTTTTGTAAATCTAAAGTTGCCGCTGAACGATACTTTGATGTCTTTTGCATCAATATAGGAAGGAAGAACTTCTAGTCCAATTTTCCCAGTGGTAATTGCATCGGTAAGCTCTTGAGGTGCTGCGCCGATGTTTCCCAAAAAAGGAAGATTTTCCTGGCAAACGGTAGGATTCTGTTTACACAAATTCTCCCCGTAGGTGTCGTAGAAAAGAGCAGAGTAGGGAGAGGCCGACTTTTCCCAGTCCAATTTCAATTGAATATCAGCTTTTGGGATATTAAGCGGGAGAATTGACTTGTAGGTTAAATCGGTTAAGGATGTTTTAAAAGTTTGACTAAAAATCGAGTTTTGCTTTGCAACAGAAGTGCTAAAGGTAAAATTGTCAAGATTAATCGCGCCTCCTAGTTCTTTTTGTGAGCGAAAATCAACCTTGTTGATGGCATATGAAAATTCAAGTGGAGTTTGAGAGCTCCTATCGGATAATGATTCAAAAGATTGACTGCCAAGGATCAATTCTTCTCTGAACTTCTTTTCTTCCTGTCCCCTAATTGCAATTGTCCCAATTTCAAATCTTGTTTTTAATTGAGAAAGGTTTTGAGAAGTAAATCCTTCCTGAGTTCCCAAGAACGTGGATTTCCCGGCCATCTTTCCAAAGGAAAGAACCGCATCTTTAGTGGATGCTGAGAACGGTTCAGTAGAAAAAGAAGCCGTCTTTGGGGTGAATCGAAAATTAAAATCCATCGCAAAAGTGGGGCGCATAGATTTTAAGAAAATATTATTTTTATCAATCTGATCGATTTCGGTCAAATGAAGAACGGCTTTCGGAGAGAAACCAAGATTGACGACTCCATTCGAAACTGCCAGAGGTTTAGTCCTTTCCGAAATGTCCTTGAGGTAGAGCATAAGCTGAATCTCTCTAGTGAAGAAAGATTTTTTTGTGACTTCTCCACTCACAGTCACTTCGTTTGTGCCGAGGATTTTATTGATGTTAGCAATGGCATCGTCTACTTTTTTTCCTTGATAGTAAACGAACCCTCCATAACAAGCGGCACCTAAGGCAATGATGCAGGCGCCTGAAACCAGGATTCTTTGTGATGAGGAACTCACTTTGTTCTCCGAAACTGATGATAATTTTTTGCAGACAACGGATTGTAAATTCTTTTGCCTCTATTCGTCCATAAACCTCTGGACTCAGAGAACAGGAACAGTAAGATGGAAGACCAAATAAAGGACAGAGGGACGAGCTGGTCCGCATTGAATGGTTCTTTAAAAATAAAAATACCCACAACTAATGTCAGGATTGGATTGATATACATACAAAAACCAAGAACGTTTAAGGGCAGGTTCAAGGCAGCATAAGAGAATGCAATCATAGGAATCGTTGTAATAATTCCCGTCGATATGAGGACGATGGTTAGATCTTCTTCTGGATTTCCGGAAAAGAAGTGGGTAGAGCCTAAATGATTAAGAGTATAAATATAAACTAGAGCAAGAGGCAGCATAAGGCCTGCTTCTATAGAGTTGCTGATCCATGGGTCTATTTTTATTTCTTTTTTTAGAGCCCCGTAGATGGCCCAAGTACTGGAAACTCCAACTGCAATCCAGGGTATTCTTCCTAGCTGAATTATCATGATTAACAAACCAAGAAAAGCTAGCAGAATGCTTATCCATTTAAGCGGAGGAAGTTTTTCATGGTAAAAAAGAACACCTAGGAAGACGGAAATAAGCGGAGTCAGAAACATACCAATGCCGAGTTCAACGACTTGATTACTGTTGACTCCGTAAACATTAATCCACCAGTTCACCCCAGCAAATCCAGCCGCTAATGCTAGGCAAACAGCGTGTTTTTTAACCTTAACCAGGTAGTGATAAGCCTCTCTGAATTTATTAATTTTCCCGAAGATTAGAAGCAACAGAAGAATGGCAATGAAGGACCAAAGCACACGGTGAGCCACAACTTCCCAGCCTCCGGCTTTGCCGAAAAGTTTCCAGAAAATGGGAAGAAACCCCCAAACCAAATACGCAGAAACTGCGCCGATCAGACCAATAGTTCTATTTTCTGCTGCCATAGTGAAAAGGCTCGGGAAAACCGAGCCTGTTAATCGAGAAGCTAAGAGTTACTTGTAGAGTTTATTAATGACTTCTTTAGCAAAAACTTCCTGATCTTTGAGCAATTGACCAAGTTGTTTGTCATCCTTGAAGTCCATTGAAAGACCCGCTTTCTTGTGAGCTTCTACAGTAGCGGGATCTTGCATTGTCTTCTTGAAAGCATCAACATAGAATTGAATGATCTCAGGAGAAGTGCCCTTTGGAGCAACAAGTGCGCGTGCCGATCCATACCATTCAGGATAAAGACCTTTTTCGCCTAATGTTGGGACATCTGGAAGTTCAGGTGCACGTTTAGTATCGAAAACGGCCAAAACTCTTAATTCAGGTTTATCTCCTTTAACCAACTTAGCAACGTCAGCAACCTTTGCGCATGTAAAGTCAACTTCACCTTGTCTTAAAGCTAAGAGCTGGTCAGCAGTACCGCCGTATGGGACGGCTTTGTAATCGAATTTACCGCTTTGTGCGAGAAGTTGAGCGGCTGTATGGTTAGAAGCCTTAACACCGTTGGTGGATGCCTTCAGCTGTTTCTGCTTAGCTGCAGCTACCAATTCTTCGATGGTCTTGTAGGGAGAATCTGCTTTAACAGCAACAACTCCGGATTCTGTCAAGTGGTTAGCGATTGGAACAATATCAGCGACTGTAAAAGGTGCTCCTTTTTGAGCGGCTAATGTCGTAAATGTCGGGAGATTGATAAAGCCGATAGTGTGGCCGTCGGGTTTGGCATTTACTAAGCGTGTCCAACCGATCTTGCCGTCACCGCCAGGAAGATTTTGGATAACGAGAGTCTTGCCGACGTACTTGCCCGCTTCAGTAGAGAGCAGGCGGGCGCCGGTGTCTGTACCGGAACCCGCTTTATAGGCAACGATAACGTTTACATCATTTGTTGGAGCCCATGCCATAGCAACAGGCATTGTCATTGCAACGGCAAGAGCTAAAAGTGCTTTTTTCATTTGATTAAATCCTCCTAGGGGGTTCGTTGATTTATCTAAAAATTTTAAATATTTGTTACTGGTGAGTCATATTCTACTCAGCTTTAATGTTTGGCGTCCACCTTATTTATTTGCTCGCATTGTGTTCTACATGTTTTTCCCACTTAGCCATCAGCCATGGGGAAAGTGTGCCGAGGACGCAAAGAAGAATAAGCAGCCAGCAGAGCGGGGTGCTGAAAAGAATCGAAGGATCTCCGTCGCTCAGATATAGAGATCTTCTCAATCCATTTTCGCCGATCGGGCCCAAAATTAAACCTAAGACGATGGCGGCTGCGTTTAAATCAAACTTACGAACAAAGTACCCGATGAAGCCAAACAGGAACATAAGAAGAACTTCGTCAAAGTTATTATGAATAGCAAAGGAGCCGACCACACAAAGCAAGAAAATTGAAGGAATCAAAATAGAGTCAGATAATCTGGATACCTGAGCAAAAATTCTGCAGCCTAACAAACCAACGAACAACATGGCAAACTGAACCAGAACGAACCCGGCAAAGAATGTGTAGGTCATTGGAGCGTAAGTGGAAAAGAGTTCTGGTCCCGGCTGCAGACCATGAATAATTAATCCGCCCATCAGCACTGCGGTTACAGACTCTCCAGGAATGCCTAACGTTAATGTGGGAATTAAAGAGCCGCCCGTTACGGCATTGTTAGCAGCTTCTGAGCCAGCAACACCCTCAATGGAACCCTTACCAAATTCATCTTTATGCTTGGAAAAGCGTCTTGCTTCGTTGTAGCCCATGAAGCAGGCAATTGTTGCGCCGGCGCCCGGAAGGATGCCTAAGATATTGCCGATAATCCAAGAACGAGTAATAGTTGGCATCAACCGTTTGATTTCTTTTCTAGAAAGCAACAGGCTTCCGGAGAACTTTGCAGCCTTGGCTCTTTCCTTAATCTTCTTTTCTGCCAGGATAAGAACCTGAGACATGGAGAATAAACCAATCAAAGCACAGGTGACGTTGACACCGTTATAAAGGCTCGCTTGTCCGAACATAAATCGTTCGACACCTTCCATTGGATCCATGCCGACAGTAGAAATGAGAAGGCCTAGGATACCGGAGATGAAACCTTTAAGTAAAGACTTGGAAGAAACGCCAGCAATAATAGTTAAGCCGAATATAGAGAGCCAAAAATACTCAGGGCTCTTGAACTGCATAGCTAGTTCGGCAAGGAAAGGAGAAAAGAAATAAAGGGATATACAGCTTAGTAAACCACCGCAGAAAGATGCAAAGCATGCCACTGCTAGAGCTTTGGCAGCTTGACCCTTCTTAGTTAATTCATACCCTTCAATGGCTGTGGCTGCTGAAGCAGGTGTTCCTGGAGTGTGAATAAGAATAGCTGAAATAGATCCGCCAAAAATGGCCCCGCAATATATACCTCCTAAGACGATTAATCCGGTTGCCGGATTCATACCGAAGGTAACGGGAAGAAGAAGAGCTACTCCCATCGCCGCAGAAAGGCCCGGTAAGCATCCAATAGTAATTCCCAGAGCCGTTGCAGCTACCATTAAGATAAAAGTTAGAGGTTCTAAGGCATTAATAAAGCCTGCACCCATTAAGGTAATTGTCTCTAGCATGATCTCTCCTTATTCAAACAAAATGCCCAAAGGAAGCGGAACCTTCAGGAATAATGAGAAGACCAAGTAAGTCACACCCATTACGCAAATACAGGAAATAACCGCTGGTATTGGTTTGACCTTCAGGAAGAATTGAGCCAGAAGAAGGTACAGCACACTTGAGATGTAATAACCTAGGTAATTTACTAACGCTAGGTAGATAACGCATCCAATTACAACTCCAAAGTACTGAGAAGGAATGAAGCCTTGAAAGATTTTTCTGAAGTCATTAATAAAAATCTTATGGCGCTTAAAGTGCCAGATTTGCTGTAGCAACAACAAAGTATTGCAAATATACAAGGCTGAGATAAGGATGAGAGGATAAGATTGAGCGCCTTCCGGAAGCTCGAATGTCATCACTAAGAACCACGTGGCAATCGCATATATCACCGCGATAACGCCGATGTCTGAGTCTTTCATAATTAAGTTTGGGAGTTGAGTTTTTAAAACGAGCTTCAGCTCTTTTTGTTTAGTTTAGGAGGAAGTCCTTAAACTGTAACAGAGTGTATTCTAGGAGGAAGTATGGCTTTTGACAATAAGCAATTTATCCTGCGGCAAAGTATGCAAGATCGACTGCCTCGGCTGTTAACAAATTTTCTAGAAAACTTTCCAATCAACCTCAGCTGCAGAAATTCATTGTTTAGAATCGGAAAGCTTGGCTACGAAGATTTTTCGTTTGAGTCACCTAACGATTATTGAGATTTTTCAGCTAAATGTCTCATTGAAAATTCACATCCGCAGTACTGCTGATTGTAAAAATTGTGTTGTTTCAAAAGAATAGTTCTTCTTTCTTGAAGACCTCCTTTACGCCAGTTCATCTGAAAATATTCAACCTCAGGAACTTTTTCGATTGCAAAGAAAGCAGCTTCATCGATTTGATCCTGGCGTTTCCAACGAGACCCTGCAAGAGTTGTTGTGAAAGCTTTTATATTATTTTGTCTTGCGCATAGTGCGGTAGCCGTTAACCGATGCTTGAAGCATGCTAGGCAGCGTAAGCCTCTTTCCGGTTCGTTTTCCAATCCTATAACGGCTTCACGCCAGAGAAGATGATCATAGTCTCCTTCAATATACCTGATCTTCTCTTGTCTGCAGAAGCGTACCAGCTCTTCTTTTCTTTTTAAATATTCTTCATCCGGAAAGATATTTGGATTGTAAAAGAAGACGGTAGTCGTAACATTTTTTTCTTTCAGCCATTCCAAGATAGCTGAAGAGCAAGGTGCACAACAACTATGCAAGAGTAAGGAAGATGGGAGAGATAAGTTTTTATCTGAAGGACTTAAAAGCATAGAGGCAAAAAAAGACGATCGTATTAGATCGTCTTGATATTATATAGAATCGAGCTAGTTAACAGTCGACGAAGTTTGAGCTTCCATCTCCTCTTTGTTAGCACGATGGATCCATTGCAAAACAGTTGCTCTATTAACCTTCGTCAGCTGAGAAATCTGGTTGTATGACTTACCTTCTTCTCTTCTGAGACGGAGAACTGTAGCTTTTTGCTCAGCAGTGTAGACTTGCTGTCTTGCGCCGCGCTCGGCTCTAAATGTGCCGATAAGGTAGCTGCGGTGCCAATCACGTGCAGTATAAACAGGAATATTCAACGCTCTTGCACAGTTTTTGTAGCTGCCGCCATTCCTGAAAATTTCAAGTGCTTTTTGACGAGTCTCGAAAGAATGACGAGGTAACTGTTTACGTGCTACCGGATCCTTTTTTTCAGTGTTTGCCATCTTGCTAAACCCTTTGTTCAGATATCTTCCAAAATTATTATAATAGATAATATGCTAATTAATTACATTTGTTTTGAATAATAATAGCAAATAATCATGTGGCATTTAATTAGTGGTTATAGGCTGTGAGCCTGCGAGGATGTCCCCAAGAAAAGTGATTTCTTTAGAAAAACACCTTATCTTTTAATGAGTTGTAAGGAAACAGAGTAGGGTGTTTTTGCCTAACTAGAATGAGCAAAGATCCTCAAAACAATTTATATGCACCTTTTCTCTGAATTTTATTTTGTACGATCTAGACGTCTTATTGATAAAAGAGGAGCCTGATTTGTCTGAATTAACACCGGGTCTTTATTCACGATATAACGCGGTAAAGAACAAACTAAACAAAGCAGAAAAAGAAGCTGGAAGAAAAGAAGGTTCGGTTGAACTTTTACCCGTCTCTAAGACTTTTGGTATAGAAGCGATCGTAGAAGGCATTCAATGCGGAATGACTTCCTTTGGAGAGAATTATGTTCAGGAAGGCTGTGTAAAGATCGATTATTGTCGAGAAAATTTCCCAAATAAGAATTTGATTTGGCACCTTATAGGACCTCTTCAATCCAACAAGACAAGAGTTGTTGCGGAAAGATTTGATTGGGTTCAGACAATCGACAGAGTTAAGATTGCGCAAAGATTATCTGACCAGCGTCCTAGCACAATGCCCCCTCTAAATGTGCTGATAGAGGTTAATATTTCAAATCAAGAGAGTAAGAGTGGAGTGAAAGTTAATGAGGTTAGGGCTTTAGCGGATTCTATATTGGAGCTGCCTAACTTAAAGCTTAGGGGCTTGATGTGTATTCCAGAGCCCGGAGACACAATTGATGAAAAGCTCAAGCCTCTGACGCAAATGAAAACTCTGTTCGATAAGCTCAATGAAGAAGGGTACAAGTTGGATACTCTTTCTATGGGCATGTCTGCTGATATGGATGAAGCTGTCCAAGCCGGCTCAACGATGGTAAGGGTTGGGACAGCAATTTTTGGTCAGAGAGATTATTCAAAACAAGGTTAATAGCAAAATTATGAACAAAAAAGTTGCTTTTATCGGGGGTGGTAACATGGCTCAGGCCATCATCTCCCGGATGGTATCTACATGGGAAGAGCCAACTCATATTCATGTGACTGACAGGAATTTGGAGAAACTTGATAATTTGCATAAACAATTCAAGATAAGCACTCATCCTAAAATAGGAAATTGGCTTGCTGAAATGGATTGTGTAGTTTTGGCCGTAAAACCCCAGCAACTACCCGAAGTTCTGGTGCAAAACAAAGAATTTTTAAAGGATGTCTTTGTCGTTTCAATTGCCGCTGGGGTTAAAACTAAAGATATTGAAAAGTTGTTAGGTCAGCGCAGAATTTGCCGCGTGATGCCTAACACCCCAGTAAAAGAAGGACTTGGTGTCTGTGGAATCTTTATGGTCTCGCAGGAAGAAAAAGATAAAAAGTTAGTTGAGGCGATCCTATTGCCAACTGGTTTGTTAATCTGGTGTCCTTTTGAATCAATGATTGATTCAGTTACAGCTGTCAGCGGTTCAGGACCTGCTTATGTATTCCTTTTCTTAGCGGCCTTAGAAAAAGCGGCTTTGGAATTTGGTTTTACCGCTCAAGAAGCTCATGACATGGCTGTTTACACGGTGTTAGGCTCCTCAACATTGGCTTTAAAGAGCGAAGAGACTTTTACTGAACTTTGCAAGAAAGTCCAGAGTAAAGGGGGGACAACAATTGAAGCAACTAAAATAATAGAGGGCAGCGGCTTTGCAGAGATGATGTTAAGAGCCATGGATGCTTGCCGAGCTCGAGCTATTGAGCTTGGTGATGAGTTTAGTCAGAAGGTTGATGAGATTCAGCAAGGATAACTCAATCAAGTAGTGACATCTCTCCATCCTTTCAGACGGGGGTTTCTCGGCGAATGAGCTAACTAAAGACAAGCCAGCAAATGAAAGGATGCTGCACTATCGGTGGTACAGCATCTTTTGCAGTGAAAAACCGTCTTCTAAAAAAATTAGTATCCGTCTCGCGAAAGAGAGTGAGGTTCAAAAGGAAGGTGATGAATTCCTTCAAGTTTGATATGAGAGCAGGTTTCCGCAATTCTCTGGACCGCTCTTACTCGCGGGAAGCTCTTTCTCCATAAGATTGCTACTAACCGCGTCGGTACCGGTTTTTTAAACTCAACGTATTTTGTCAGCTGATCTCCGACATCATAATTTTTTGCACTTGCAGGAAAAACAGAGACTCCTAGGCCGCTGGAGACCATGTAACGTAATGTAGAGAGAGTCGATCCTTCCATAAAATGAAGCTGAGAATTTGGGTTAGGCTCATTTTTTAGACTGTCAGGACATACTTTTAGAACCTGATCTCGGAAACAATTTCCTTGAGCAAGAATCAGCATTTTCTCATCCATCAGTTCTTTTGACTCAATCTCGGTTTTGGCAGCTAAAGGATGCTTGGCAGGGACTAATGCTACAAACTCTTCTTCATACAGGTAACTGCAGGATAAAGTATCTTCAAAGATGGGTAAAGCACAGATTACTACATCAAGAAAACCGCTTTTTAATTTTTGTATCAAGTCCGATGTGTAGCCTTCATTGATAATGAGAGGCATTTGGGGGGTTCTTTCAATTGAACGCCTAATCAGTTCAGGTAAAAGATAAGGGCTGATGGTGTAGATAACTCCCAGCCGAATCGGGCCATTTAAAGGATCGCTTTCTTCCAAAGGGATTTGACGAATCTTTTTGGTTTCTTCCATTACAACCTTGGCCTGTTCAATAATCCTTTGCCCAATTGGTGTTAATGAGATTTCTGTGTTCTTTCTCTCAAATATCTGGACGCCGAGATCTTGTTCAAGTTTTTTTATGGCAACAGAAAGAGAAGGTTGAGAAATTTGGCACTTTTCAGCGGCTTTGCCAAAGTGCCGAAGCTGTGCAACAGCAATAGCATATTTCAACTCATTTAATGTCAATTAGTTCTCCTTCCTCAGGCTTCTAAATATTTTTCCTTACTTTCGAACCATCTGGATGCATGTGCTTCGGCTCTCGGATCATTATTGGCAATCCATTTTTTTGCTAGTTCTTTTGCCTTATCAACTAACTCTGAGTCCTCCTCAAAGTTTGCAAATCTGAGAAGAGGAACACCGGACTGTCTCGATCCAAGAAATTCTCCCGGTCCGCGCAATTCTAAGTCTTTTTTAGCGATAACAAATCCGTCAGTGGTTTCTCTAAAAATTTTAAGTCTTTGTTTTCCTTCTGGAGAAAGTTTTTCTCCAAATAAAGCAATGCAATAGCTCGCTTTACTGCCGCGGCCGACTCTTCCACGCAGCTGATGGAGTTGCGAAAGGCCGAATCGTTCACTATGCTCAATAACCATAATTGTGGCATTCGGAACATCAACGCCAACCTCAATGACCGTTGTTGAAACTAACATTGAAGTCTCGCCGTTTTTGAAGCGTTCCATAACCTCGTTTTTCTCTTCTGAGGCCATCTTCCCATGCAATAGTTCGACTTGAAATTCTGGGAGAGCTTGTTTTAATTCTTCGAAGGTGATGGTTGCAGCCGTCAAATCCAACTTTTCACTTTCTTCGATCAGGGGGCAGACCCAATAAGCCTGCCTTCCATTTCTTAATTCTTGACGCACGTTCTCTATGATTTCTTGTTTTCTTTCTATCCGGAAAGTTTTTGTATTAATCGGAGTTCGTCCGGGAGGAAGCTCATCAATTACTGAAATGTCAATATCAGAGAGATAACTCATCGCCAAAGTGCGCGGGATCGGAGTTGCGGAGAGCATTAAAAGATGAGGCATCAATCCAGCCTCTCCGAGAGCTCTTAAAGCCAACCGTTGTTCTACGCCAAATCTATGCTGTTCATCAACGATTGCTAGCCCTAAGTTTTTATATTGGACAGCTTCCTGAATCAAGGCATGAGTACCTACGACAATATCAGCATCAGTGGCAATTTTCTCTAAAGCTTCCTTTTTTTCTTTTGTCTTGAGTTTTCCTGTAAGCCAAACAACCGTGACATCAAAAGGCTTGAGCCATTCCAGTATTTTCTTAAAATGCTGTTCTGCCAAAATCTCCGTAGGGGCCATAAGGGCAGCTTGATATCCATTGTCAATGGCAAGGGCCGCACTCATGGCAGCAATAATAGTTTTTCCACTCCCGACATCGCCTTGTACCAAACGATTCATTGGGGTAGGGCCTTTCATAGAGCGGACGATTTCCTTCCAAACTTTAATCTGAGCATTGGTCAGCTTAAAAGGAAGCTTCCGGTAAAGCCGTCCTATTAAAGAACCTTCCTTGTCAATTGGGGGAAGAATTTCCGGTGATTTGAGCGCCTCACGTCGTTTACGTGAAAGGGTCAGCATAATTTGTTGAGCCAGGAGCTCATCAAACTTTAATCTTTGCCAACCGGGAGAGGTTTTAGATTGAAGTTCTTCTAAATTAGCATCTGGAGCAGGATAGTGAATCGATTCAATTGCTTTGCGAAGCGGTGGTAATTGCAGAGTCTGTAATTCTTCATTCGACAAAAGGTCCGTAATGTCAACGTTTAAAAGGGCAGTTTGGATTCGTTTTCGCAGCCAAGGCTGCATAATACCTTCGCCTGCAGGATAGACAGGCGTCAGCGATTTCTCAAGTTCCCGGCTCGGTCTTGACAGCTTAGTATTCGGATGGATAATTTCTAATCCATGTCCTTTCCAGGCGGTTTTGACTTTTCCAAAAAGAAGGACTTTATTTCCTGGTTTAAAGGTTTCTTTTACTGAAGGGAAGTACTTGAAAAATTTGACCTGAATGGATCCGGTTTCATCTTCTACTACAGCTTCGAATCGTTTAGCAAAAACTTGTTCGTGAGATTCAGTTACTATACCTTCAATTAAAACAGTTTGTTCCGGCTGAGCCTCAGCTATTGGAATGATTTGGGTTTTATCTTCGTATCGAAGGGGCAGATGAAGAACATAATCCCATTCTCTAGACAAACCTATTTTTGCTAAGCGATCCTTAATGGGCGCTCGTTTTTTGCGAGAAGGTTTCTCTGTTTTATCAGGTTGAGATGAAGGTGAATTTGTGAGCACTTGGAATTCTCTCTTTCTAGTGCCCACATTTTAGTAGAAGAACTATTTTTATATGGAGTCTTGTTCAACCAAAATTGGACATACTTAAGGTTAGACTGAAGCGGTTCCCTGGATGAAATGATTCTGTGATTTGCAATATTTTGTTATCGCTGGACTTATAGTGTCTTAAGATTCTTAAGGACGGAAGCCCAGGAGAAACTTGCAAATGTTTTGCGGCTTCTTCCGGTAGGGCAACGGCGGTTACTTTCTGCGTCATTTGTGAGCATCTCTGCCTGTATTCTTTTTCGATAAGGGCGCTCAATAGTACAAGAGGCTGAGGCTCGGTTATGTTAGGCAGACGGCTGTATGCTGCATTCATATAAACATTTGTCCACACAATAGGACGATCTTTATCTTCAGGATCTGTTTGAATATTGCTAAATCTCAAGAGTTTAATTTTCTCTTCGCATTCAAGTTGCTGAGCTAAAGATTTGTCCACTAGACACTCAGTCGTTGGATGAACAATTCGTTTATGCGTTTCTGAAAGAGAATGGTAGTTAGTTAAAGGGGAAGGGTGGGAGAGATGTTTACTCTGGAGAGAAATGACTTTTGAACCTAACCTAGGCCATCTTTTAATGTATCCCAGTGTTGTGAGATTGTCGAGAGCCATTCTCACTGTATATCGGCTGACGTTATATTTTGCGCAGAGTTCCATTTCCGTTGGAAGGTACGAATTTAATGGGAAAGTACCGTCGGAAATCTCAGCAGTAAGATCATCAGCTAGTTTTACCCAACGAGCATTTTTCATATAATCGTCTACAGGTTTGGTTATAGTTAATTTTTGTGATCGCAAGTTAATGGTATTCCATAAAAAATATTTTCGCAATTAAGAAAACCCAATATTCATGGCAACTCAGAGCGTTTTGGAATCTTTTTTATTTAAGGTTATAACTATTAATTAAAATATTTATTCTTAAGTTATACAAGAAAAAATAAAAAAATAAATATCTGTAAAAAATAAATACCCACCTAAAGGTTCCCCACCCAGTAGACGTGGGGTGAGAGAGGGTGTTTAAGCGGGGGAATAAATAATTTTTTTAACTTAGTAAATATTTTTCTAAATATGTATTTAGGTTGGGGTCATTTGTTGGAACAATTATTGATCCAGTTGTAAAAACGATACAAATATATAGAGGTTTCAAGACAAGGATAATCGGTAGAGAAAATACTAACTGCAACTAGTAAGTATTTTTATTGAAGCTTGCTTCTCTTTGATTAACATATCGACAAAGGAGGAAAACCGATGACTCTTTGTCGATTAACCTATGCGGTCTTACCATTAGCACTTTTATCTCTTAATATTTGTGTTTCGGCCCAAGAAAGTGTGAACCAGGCACCTGTGCCTCAAGCACCGGCTGGTAAAATAAATATTGTTTCCGAAACTCCCGGAAACCTTCCTGCTTTCGAGACTTTTAAAGCAGAAAAAAACAACAACGCAGCTGCGGAGATTAAGGGTGCCGAGGCTATCCTCCAAGAAAATTCCAAGGAGAATCAATCAGTTTCTCCATCGGAAATTCCTCAGGAAGAGGTTCATTCAAAGAGTACCCTTATGCAATTTTCTCAAGAGGAACAAAAGAAAATTGATCGATTGATAAAAGAGGCCGAGATTTACCTTTATGGGGACGGGGTTCCGGTAAATCTTCAAAAAGCATCTGAGCTTTATTCGGCGGCAGGTGAACTAGGAAGTCCAAAAGCGAAACTTCGTTTATCTACAATGTACCGACAAGGCCAGGGCGTTCAAAAAGATCTAAATCGCGCATTCGAACTAGTAATGGAAGCTGCTAACCAAGATTTTGCTCCTGCTCAATCAGCTTTGAGCGGTTATTTTCGTAACGGTATCGGAGTAGAAAAGGATTTGGAACAAGCTGATTACTGGTTAGGAAAAGCTGCTGAAAATGGCCATAGGAGATCGAAGGTTCTGTATTCATCGATTCTGGAGAAAGATATTTCAAACTCAGCATCTTTGGAAAAAGCAAAGCGTTTCACTGAAGAAGTTAAGAGGGAAGCATCTCCACAAGAAATTTATTCGATTGGTTATGGATACGCTAATGGCATCGGGTTTCCTATGGATCTCAATAAGGCAATAGAATGGGCGAAGCTCGGTGCCGAAAAAGGGGAGGTTAACTCGATCTACCTTCTTGGAGAGTGCTATTGGAGAAAAAATAATATTCCGGAAGCTATAGTTTGGTTTGAAAAAGCCGCTGAAAAGGGATTGAAGGCTGCACAGCTTCAGACTGGCAGACTCTATAGGGACGGAGCTCCTGGCTTAGAGAAGAACATATACAAAGCACTTGACTGGTTAGAGAAGGCTTATCCGGTGGGTGATAAAAGTGACATTTTCAGTCTTATAGTTATGAGAGTGACTGGTCCAAAGACGATAAGAGATATCGCCAAAGGCCAAGAGTGGTTAGACAGATATATTCAAGAAACCCAAGCTAAGGAATTAATAGACAAAGGGGAAAAGTATTGGAATGGAGAGAACACTCGTCGCAATTTTAATTTAGGCGGGGCATTAGCTTTGGCTGCTCTTCAGAAAGGAGATAGGTCTTCGGTGTGCAGTTTTGCAGAGAAACTTGGAACTAAAAACTGGAGAAAGGCAGATTTTGTTACTGCGTACTCTTTGCTCAACCAATGCGTTATCGATAACCCAGATCGGCCAGAGCTGAAAAAAGCATTCGATAGTTTGCAGGAAAGAATGTCCTCACAGCAATTGGAAGAGGCACAAGGACTCGATTCCAACGACGCCTTAGGGGATTACCTAAGTAAAAATGCTCCCAAACTTGATTAATTTTGGAAGGAAAATTGAAAAATTAAAAAAAATCGGTTACATTAAGGCAACTGTGTGGGGCAATAGCTCAGTTGGGAGAGCGCAGCGTTCGCAATGCTGAGGTCGAGGGTTCGATCCCCTTTTGCTCCACCAAGTCACTTATTTTCAACGACCTCTTACGACTGTCTTAAACAGTCTAACTTATTAATTTTCAACAAATTGTTTGATAAATCGGGAAGTCGATTAGAGGCGGATGAGGGCTTAGTTTACCTTAAGATATTTTGCTTACTTATACAATTGGTTGTACAATTCCCAATAAACACCCTTCAATTGTACAAGTAACTACGTAAATTCAACAAAGGTATATCTACTTCCTTTCGAGAGAAGGACATTTCCTTGATGCAAACCCTATACCTAGAGCTGCGAGAATCTGCACATGAGTTTTCGTCGGTCGTTTATAAAAACCTCGATGACTGCCAATTTTCACCCATCTTAACTGAAATATTGCATCCGTTAGAGTATCTATGGGAGGGCCTTCCTCCCCCCCCCCATAGTTCGGGCTACAGTTCATCGTCATCGTATTCATCAGCCTCATCCTCGTAATCCATTTCTCTTTCCGGCTCAGAATCTGGTACGCTAACTCCGAGAGCTTCAAATA
>SKEB01000341.1_pt1 | contig 46434 bp, 38 predicted proteins | sample 4826561 | NCBI WGS metagenome assembly SKEB01 (sample SAMN11008820, study PRJNA524170) | human gut metagenome | biome: Human fecal sample; material: Feces; isolation source: fecal sample from pouch patient p17 | host: Homo sapiens | place: Israel: Tel-Aviv | collected 2016-03-29
GGCCACGCTGATACGTGTGCTGCGAAGGAAATATTACGCAGACGAAGCGGGGAGATACCATTGTATGCCCCGCCCGGGAAGGTATTTGAGATGCTGATGGTGCAGTACAAACGCGGGTTGGAAGTGCGTAAGGCACCACCGTTTTCCTGCAAGACTCAACTTAATGAGAGCGAAGGGGGAAGAAAGGCTTGTGATTCTCGCGATGATCAAGTTTTTTCAACTTCTCAAAAACGGCTGGCTGAAGGGAAGATTGAAACCGCAACTCAAATTGCAAAAAAAACTTCTTATGCTTAACGTTCTTTCTTTGGAGGGCATCTCCAAAAGCACAGGTCTTTCTTTAGAAGAAGTCAAGAATCTCAAAAAATCCATTTTGGCTTCGGCGTAAAGAAATGAAAGGAATCGAAGAAATCATTGCGGAGAGAGAAAGAGCTAAAGCGAAAAGAGAGACCTCTTTAAAAATTGCTCTCAATTTCCTTAAAAAAGGTCGTGTTCCTCTGGAGGAAATAGCTGAAGGAACTGGTCTAACCTTGGAAGAAGTTAAGAACCTAAAAAAATCCATTTTGGCTCCGGCGAAAAGAAATGAAAGGAATTGAAGAAATCATTGCTGAACGAAGCAAGGCTGAAGGAAAAGCTGAGGGAAAAAATTAATATTGCAAAAAACCTCCTTATGTTTGGCATCGGTTTTGTAGAAGAGATTGCCAAGGGACTGTGCATCTTTTTCGCATAATCCGTGATTCTTTTTCACTTTTTCCGCAGTGTATTTCTATCCTTTTCTCACTGGCCTACGTTTGGTATTTTTTGGCTTTCCTTTTTTCAGGCTCGCTACGAGTGCCCTGCTCAGGAGAATAAAAAAAGACCGCCGATTCCAGCGGTCAATTCGTCACCTATCTTCTCTGGCCTTTGCCAGGACAACTTCTAACTGTTCTTAACTGCGAAGTACGTTGCCGATTAAATTAAATCATAAGTTTGAGAGTCATCAAAGGCAGCAAATACTTCACCAATCTTGTCAGTGATGATGTACATGTCTTCTGGAGTTTTTTCGATCCAGCCTAAGGCCAACAACTTCGCTAATTTACGTCTAACTGTTTCACGAGGAATGCCTGTCACATCGGAGATGGAGAGTGCATTACACGGAAGTAATGGCTTTGGTTGGTTTTCATACTGAGGTTGATAACCTCTTCTTTCATCAAAGTGGCGTTCGGTATTTCTAGATGCAATTTCGCCAAGAACTAAGCAAAGAGTGAGATCTCCGTCATAGGCTTGGTACATTGCTCTGAGTCTGCTAGTCATGAATCTAAGCATTAAAACAGACAACAAATCACGATGTTTTGCGTAAACCGCGGGAGAGATACCGGCCGGAATATGCATTTGCGGTAATTCTGTTGGAAAAGCTGCTCTGTCCCGGGGTGTGCGATGAGTTCTTAACATGTGAGACTCCTTTTTTTGATTAGGTGTTTTTACTACGTTGAGTTCATGATAACGGGATTTCCCGAATTAAGCAAGGTCAAAAAATAACGATAAATACCATATATGCGGTATATAAATTGGAGAAAATATGGTATTTAGTGTAAAAACAATTAGTTATGTACGCTAATGAGTTTTCTAAATTTTCATAATATGAGAAAAAACAACCCAAATTGAGCCAATTACCCTCTTTACGTCAAAATTTGAAGGTAAGGAAATCTTGAAAAACTATTTTATAAATATTAATAAAAACAGATAGATATATGTGTTTTATAGATTAATTGTATATTTGTTCTATTATTTGTAAGAAAAAAAGCTTTTATTTAAACAATTAGGAAACAAATTGTCAAGCCAGGGGGATAAGATAGAGTCGTTGGGGGAGTGGGGATATATTCAAATTCCACCAATATGAGAAGAGTACTTCTTGATTTTTTTGAATATTATTTGTCAGATCTTAATTTCTATGCAATAAAAAACCGGTAAATAATATACCGGCTGATGGTGAAGAATTATTGATAATTCTTAGGTCTAAGACAAGACTCTGCTAGTTCTTTGTATAAGGCATATCTCTCAGGATCGATTTCATGATTTTCAACAGCTGCCTTAACAGCACATTGCGGCTCTTCTAAATGTCGGCAATTAGTAAAGCGGCAATGTTCTACACGTTCTTTAATCTCAGGAAAGCCGCGCATGATGTCGTTTAGCGAGAGGTGAGCCAGTCCGAATTCTTGAAATCCCGGAGAGTCAACGATTGCGCCGTCTTTGCCGAATTGAAACCATCTGGTGAAAGTGGTGGTCTGTTTGCCAAGATTTAAAGCCTTGGAATACTCCTGTGTCTTTTGTTCGGCGTCTTTAACAAGAAGATTAAGAATGGTGGATTTACCCATACCCGACTGCCCGATTAAAAGAGTAATCTTATGCTCGAACAAAGGAGTTAATTTTTCTTCAGTTTCTTCCGGGTGAACCGTAGCTGATACTTCTATCACAGAGCATCCTAATTCTTTCAGCTGTTCAATGAAAGGACGAACTTCTTTTTCATCTTCAGTCAGTTCGCATTTATTGCGAATCAGGAGCATAGGAATATTTGCTGTTTCTGCGGCTAATAGAGCCTTCCATATGAACCGAGGGTTGTAAGAAGGTCGAGTAGCGAAAACCAGCGCAACCTGGTCGATATTAGCAGCCAAGGGCTTAGTTTTGAATTCGTCACTCCGATAAAGAAGTGTTTTTCTTTCCCTAACCGACTCAATGGCAACCTGTGCATCAGAGCTTTGGAGGCAAATGACAAGGTCTCCCACCACTACATCTTTCTTTTTGCCTCTTCTGACAGCTTCATAAACCTTTCCTTCGTCATTCTCCACAAAACTGTGTTTGCCGTGGGTGGCAATGACTCGAGCCAAAAATTCTTTGTTATTACTCATTTTTAAGAATCTTCTCTATTGCGTTAATTCTTGTTGAAGCATCCGGATGAGAACTGTAAAAGGCAGAATAAAGCGGATCCGGTGTTAAGGTTGATGCATTATCGCTGAACAATTTAACAAAGGCTGAGATCAAGCTTTTTCCGTCAGCATTCTCAATGGCAAATCTATCAGCCTCAAATTCGTGTTTCCTGGAAGAAAAGCTGGAAAGCGGCGTGAATGGGAAGGTAAAGACAGGAAGGACTAACGAGAAAAGAATGAGTGCAACTCCATGGCTGTTTCCTTCATTTAAAACCACGCCGAGACCCTCGTAAAACCAATTTGCTTCAGAAGCTAAATCTAACAGAGCAAAAATAATAAAGGCGAGCGCAAATGTCACGGCCATCATTTTGTAGATGTGCTTGAGTTTGTAATGGCCTAACTCGTGGGCCAAAACAGCTTCAATTTCTTCTGGGGTAAGTTTTTTAATTAAAGTGTCAAAGAAAACAATGCGTTTGTTTTTACCGAAACCAGTCATGTAGGCGTTGCCTTTAGCGTTTCTTTTAGATGCGTCCATGATATACAGGCCGTTCGATTCGAATCCCACCCTTTGCAATAACTGGTTTATCTTGTTGTAAAGGTCGCCTTCCGGAAGATTTTCAAACTTGTTAAAGAGCGGGGCAATAAAATTAGGATAAATCCAAAGTACAGCAAAGTTGAAAACGACATAAAAGCCCCAAGCCCATAGCCACCACAAGCTCCCGGCAGCTTGCCAAAGCCAGAAGATTACAGCAAGCAGTGGCAAACCTAATGCGATGCTCAAAATTGCAGAAAGCCCTAAGTCTTTAAAAAACTGTGATTGCTTCATGGTATTGAAGCCATACTTTTCTTCAATTTTGAATTGACTGATCCAAGAAAAGGGGAGGTCGATGAAAGAAGAAATCAATGCAAAAAGACCGACAATTAAAATTTGGGCCCATATTCCCGTTCCTAACCAAGAGGTAAAGAAGTCATAAATGATCTGAATCAAGCCTCCAAAGGTTGCAATAAGAAGAAATAGAAGGGAAGCCCAGCGTTCATTTTGTGCAAACCTAATTTTTTCCACTGAATAATCTGCAGCTTTTTGATGAGCTTTTAATGTTATTTTTTGTGCAAAAGCCTCTGGGACAGCCGAACGGTTTTTTTAAATGCTGTTTATTTCTCGTTTGTCGAGCCATAGCTTTAAACAAGTATCTACAACCAAGAACACAATAAAAATAATCGAAAAATCAATTGCCACAGTTTTCTCTCAGGTAAGTAAGGTTTAGAGTGAATAATACTTCATCGGCTTTGAACTGGCGGACTTCTAATTTTTGAATTGAGTATGCAGGAGCCGCTTAAGTGGGTTATCTTAATAAGTGTCTCGCATCAGAAAGTTTAACGAAACATGCGGAATTCTTCTTGCATAAGCGTGAGGATGGATAACACTATCCCAGTTATAATCGGGCCGATGAATATCGCTAGAAAAGAACTCGGGTCTACAACGAGCACAAAGCTATTGTTACTCGTTGAGGGCATAGTGCAGACACCCGATGTTATCCGCAGTTATAAAAGAAGAGGACAATATCAAATCGGAGCTTAGCCTCCGAGAAACCTCGCATGCGAATTCGAAGGATTTCATAATTACTCCAATTTGATTAATAGGATAAGAAAGATGACTGGATTTATGCCGGAAATTCCACGCTCTCCGCTTTTCAATGAAGACAATCTGATTTGGATGGATTTGGAGATGACAGGGCTTGAACCACAAGTTAATCGTATTTTAGAAATGGCAGCTGTCATTACGGATCCTCAGTTGAATGTTATTGCAGAAGGTCCGGTAATTGTTATTCATCAGAGCCAGCAAGTATTGAATTCAATGGACTCTTGGAATACCAGTCATCATACAAAATCCGGCTTGGTTCACAAATCTCTAGAAAGTACCATTGATGAAGAGCAGGCCGCCAAAATCTACTATGAGTTTTTCTCCCAGTATGTTTCACCAAGGAAGAGTCCTCTTTGCGGTAACTCGATCGGACAAGACAGAAGGTTTATGGCACGTTGGATGCCAAATCTAGAACAGTTCTTTCATTATAGGAACATCGACGTTTCTTCAATTAAGGAGTGTGTAAGAAGATGGGCTCCGGAGGTTATGAAGAAATACGTAAAGACATCAAAGCATGAGGCTTTGTCCGATATATATGACTCCATCGAAGAGATGAAGTTCTATAGAAAAGAAATCATGAAAATCTAAAACTTAAGGACGAACAAAACTGCACTTTCATCACAATAGAGGACGAAAGTGCAGTTAAAAGAAACGTATTACTTCTCTATTTTGCTTTTGGTTGAGTATTTAGCAAAGTAATCAAAGAGGAAGTGTCCCAGCGGCCGCCACCGCGATTCTGAATTTCCGCATAGAACTGATCGACTAGAGCCGTAACAGGAAGTACAGCTCCTGTCTTATTCGCTTGGGCAAGACAAAGTCCAAGGTCCTTGCGCATCCAGTCCACAGCAAAACCAAAATCGAATTGATTCAAGTTCATTGTCAAACCGCGGTTAGACAGCTGCCAGCTGCCGGCCGCTCCTTTGCTGATAACATCCAGGACAAGGGGCATATCAAGGCCCGCTGTTTTTCCAAAAGCAATAGCCTCCGAGAGTCCTTGGACAATGCCGGCAATACAAATTTGATTGCACATCTTAGCCAATTGTCCAGAGCCAGACGGTCCAATACGTTTGATTGAGCAGGCAAAGGCACTTGCAATCGGAATGCACTTGTTGATGATTTCTTCATCACCGCCGCACATAACCGTTAAGACGCCGTTTTCTGCACCAGCTTGTCCTCCTGAGACAGGCGCATCTACAAAGTTGAGCCCCAACTCTTTGGCTTTTGCATAGAGTTCCTGGGCAACCGTTGCTGAGTCTGTTGTGTCATCCCAGAGAACAGCGCCTTGTTTCATACCTGCGAAAGCTCCGTTTTCTCCCAAGACAACGCTTCGTAAGTCATCATCGTTCCCAACACAAACAAAGACAATATCGCAGTCTTCGGCAGCGGCTTTCGGGGTAAGAGCCAACTTGCCGCCGAATTCACTTACCCATTTTTCTGCTTTCTCAGTTGTTCTGTTGTATACGGTTACTTCATTGCCTGCTTTAGCAAGATGACCAGCCATGGGATATCCCATTACACCAAGGCCAATGAAGGCGGCTTTAATTCCCGTTGATTTTTGTTCTGCCATTACTTACGGCCTCTTTCGTCTGAAGCAATGGTGGCGATAGTGACAACTTTTCTAGCAATTGCAGAAGTCGGATCGACGATGGCAACCTTCGTACCGTCAATGTCGAAGTTGTCATCTTCGTTCAAAATCAATGGAAGTTCAGTACATCCTAAAATTAAAACCGTGGCAGCTTTGTCTTTGACAAGATGTTTAGCTGCTTCTAAAAGTTGGTCGCGGCATAGACCGGTTGTATATCCAGCCTTGACCCCTTTTTCGCCATAGATAGCCTCCATGACGTACTTCTGATATTGCGGGTCAGGACGTACACACTTCAGACCCATTTCATCAGCTTTCTTGCTGTAAATGCCTGTTTCGCAGGTACCGTCTGTAGCCATTAGTCCGATGACAGCTTTTTCACCGAATTTCTTCTTGATTTCTTCAAGTGTTGCTCTCTGCATATTAATGATTGGAACATCGATATGAGGAACGATAGTTTCAATGTAAGCGTGAGCGGTATTGCATGGGAAGACAATAGCATCTACACCGTCAGCTTCGAGCTTCTTGCAGCAGGAATAAAGAGAAAGTGTAGGATCGATTCCCCCGTGCAGTAAATATTTCGTTCTGTCTGGAATCTGAGGGTTCTGCTCAATTACAACTTTAAAGTGATCCTGGTCAATCTTGGCCGGAGTAGCACGGGTGATTTTGTCGTAAAGGTCTACGGTTGCAGCAGGCCCCATACCTCCGACGATACCGAGCTTAAAAGGTTTGGGAAGCTGTTTCCATTCCTTGCCGCATAAATATTGTGCATAGGCTTCTGCAATATCAACAAATTGGAAGCCTGCTGCTTTTAATGCATCAGCAAATTCTAATTGACCGATGCAGCCGGGAAGAATGATTTCAGCTCCGTTTTGTTGAAGGCTTTGGCACCCGTTTCTCAGAATGGCAAAAGCATCATCTTTTTGATCTTTATTCAGATTCTTACAGAAGCAGTTCAGTTCAAATTCTTTCAGCTTCTTTTGGACGTCTTCTGCTGCAACAATCCATTGAACTTCAGCAATCCCTTCAAAAGATTTTTTGATGGCTTCATATTTAGGCTCGGACGCTAATCCAAGATAACCGAGCTTAATACCTTTTTTATCCTTTAATGACTCTGCAACAGCCTTGCCGATGTTGGCAATAGGAGTCGTAAATTCTGTCTGAAGTTCAGACAGGAATGTTAAGGCCTGAAAATTAGGAAGAGCAACAACTTTTACACCGCGGTCAACAAAGTATTGGACTTCATCATAGACACGACACTTTCTATCTCCCTCTCTGATGAGCTTAGAAGCATCGGCAGGAGGACATTGCCACTCTAATCTGACAGACTCGACCTGTGGTTTTTCTTGTTCTTTCGCAGGTTGGCTGTGGATTGCTGCTGTGAGTTTTTCAACAAAGAATGAAGGGCAAATAGCACCGGAAATACCGATAACGTTATTAATGTCGGACATGATTTTTTGACTCATTAAAGATGTAAACAAGTTTTAAGAGTATAAAACTACAAAGTCCGCATTACTGCGGACTTTCCGAATTCGGGAATATACCTATTTAGAAGAATTTTTTCCTTTATTTGAGTTGGAGATATCGCCCTCTAAAAGTTCATTGTCCAGCGTGGAAGGATCGTTAAGGGGATTTTGGGAAAGAAGGTCTAGTAGTCTTTCCGTCTCTTCTGTAGGTTGGTTCTGGGCGTTGACAGAAGCAGAGATGGAAAGCCATGTTTTACTCATTGCTATACCCACTGCAATTACAACCGGCCCAAGAATAATTCCCATAAAGCCGAAAGCTATGATGCCGCCGAATACGCCTAAGTAGATAAGCGATAAGGGCAGGGAGGCTCCTTTGGAAATCAGAATTGGTTTTAAGAAGTTATCCACACTGGAAACGGCCAAAGCTCCCCAAAGCACCAAGAATACAGCCATTCCGACTTCTCCTTGATAGTAAAGCCAAACAGCTGCCGGCCCCCACACTAGAGGAGGTCCAATTGGAACGGCAGAAAGGACGAAGACTGCAACACCAAGAGTAATTGCACCGGGAACTCCCGCAATTAAAAATCCAATGAAAGCTACTATACCCTGTCCGGCTGCACTTCCTACAATGCCGAAGACAACGCTGCGGGTAGTGTTCACAATAATGTTTCTAACTTCAACGGCTAAGTTGCCGCTCATACGAGTCAAAAGGGCAAGGCTTTTAGCGGCAAGATAATCACCGTCTCTGTAGAAGAAGAAAATAATGAAGAGCATCAGGAACAATTGGAAAAGTCCGTCGCCCAACATTACTGCGCCTTTTAAGAGAATCTTACTTACCGGGTCAAAGAGTTTCTGGGCAACAGCTGCGAGTTCTTGCTTGTTGCCTATAAAGCTGTCAAGTTGTCCGTAAAGCCAGTTTCCAATCCATGGAATTTCTTGAATCTCATGTGGAATAGAAAAACCTGAGGCAATCCATTCTCTCACCATCGAAATCAAATTAGGGATTTGCTGAGCAGATACGACAGACAGTCCGGTAATTGGTATAACGATTAAAACGGTCAAGAGCAAGACCAGAATCATGCTGGCTAGAAGGTTTCTGTTGCCGCACCATTGTCTTATTCTCTTAAAGAGGGGCCAGGAAACAATTGCAATTACCGCGGCAACTGAAATTGCCGTTGCAAACGGCCAAACTACTAAGAAGCAGCCGATAGCAATAAAGAAACCAAATAAGACTCTGACAATGACATCTACCCTGTCTTTAAAGGAGGGAAGACGCAGTAGGTTTTGCAAGTTCGAGTTATCAATTTTATTGTCAGCCATAGTGAACCTGTATTATGAATTTATGAGGCTCCTGGAATATCTATTCTTGAGTTTTAGGAAGAACCTTCATTGAACAGCATGGCTTCTTGCCTTTTTTATTCAAGAACGCTGTTCCCCAAATATACATGGATTCCAAAATCGGACGTAAAGATTCACCTAATTCGGTCAGAGAATACTCCACTTTAGGTGGAACCACCGCGTAAACTTTACGATTTAACAGACCATCGTCCTCAAGCTCACGAAGCTGTTTTGTGAGCATCCGAGGTGTTGCCGCCGAAACTTCTCTTTGGAGATCGGAGAAACGAAGCGTTTTCCCGATCAAATTCCAGAGAATCAGCGATTTATATTTACCTCCGATGAGATCCAAAGTCGTTTCGACCGGACAACAAACTTTATCTCGAATGGAGCCGTCTTTAGTCATAAATCCTTCCATAGTATATTTTTAGATACTATATTACTTTCTTGGTAGTTCTTGCTAATTTGAAAGTATTGAATAAAATGTTCTAGCAAATTAAGGAAATAAAATGAAAGAGCATTTTGATGTTTCGGGGATGAGCTGCTCTGCCTGCTCTGCACGAGTTGAAAAGGCGGTGAAGGCTGTTGAAGGTGTACAAGATGTAAACGTCAATCTCCTGAAAAATTCCATGGTGGTTGACTTTGATCCGGCCAAAACAGGTACACAAATTATCGAAGAGGCGGTAAAGAAAGCTGGTTATTCAGCCTCAGCCAAAGAGGATAGTCCCTCACAAGGAAGCAAGACACAATCCAAACCACAAGAGGATGCTCAGGCCGATGAGCTGAAGAACATGAAAATGCGGTTATGGGTTTCTGTTTTGTTCAGTGTTCCGCTTATGTATATAGCGATGGCTCCTATGGTGGGATTGCCGAATCCTCCTTTTTTAAGCGGTCATCAGAATGCGGCCGTCAATGCACTTACCCAGTTTCTTTTAACGATTCCTGTAGTTTTCGTCAATTTCAAATTCTTTAATATCGGGTTTCGCTCGTTATTTGCGGGTGCTCCAAATATGGATTCGCTTGTTGCGATTGGCTCAGCGGCGTCCGTATTTTTCGGATTATTCGCGCTTTACATGATGCTGAACGGTCTCTCGGCCGGAGATCAAGAACTTGTGGCGAAGTATGCTCATAACTTGTACTTTGATTCTGCGGCGATGATCTTAACTCTCATTACCGTTGGTAAATACTTTGAGGCAAGAGCAAAAAAGCGAACAACAAACGCGATCTCCAAGTTATTAGAACTAGTTCCTCCTACCGCCATCGTACAAAGAGATGGAAAAGATGTAGAAATGTCAGTAGCGGATATTCGACCGGGAGAAATCGTTGTTCTAAAGACCGGTCAGAGAATTCCTGTAGACGGCATTGTTAAAGAAGGAAGCGGTGCGGTAGATGAATCGTCTCTGACCGGAGAGAGCCTGCCTGTTGAAAAAGAGGTTGGAGCAAGCCTTTCGGGGGGAACCTTAGTCACCCAGGGACATTTTTTAATGGAAGTAACTAAAGTCGGAGACGATACGGCTTTAGCGCAGATTATTAAATTGGTGGATGAAGCTACTTCCTCCAAAGCCCCGGTTGCTCGTTTAGCTGACAAAGTTTCAGGTATTTTCGTTCCAACCGTTATTGCAATTGCTGTAATTGCATCTGCCGTCTGGATGCTCTTGGGGTACTCCTGGGAGTTTGCTTTAATGATTGGAGTATCCGTATTGGTTATTTCCTGTCCGTGTGCTTTAGGATTGGCTACACCGACAGCGATAATGGTTGGCAGCGGGAAAGGCGCGGAGAAGGGCATCCTATTCAAGTCAGCAGAAGCAATCGAAAATAGCGAGAAAATCAATACCGTTGTCCTCGACAAGACTGGCACAGTTACTGAAGGAAAACCGTCTGTCACCGATGTTGTTTTATTTAACAACCAATCTTTAGAAGAATTTCTGCAGAAGGTTTATGCCGTAGAAAGCAAGTCGGAACATCCTTTAGCCAATGCAATTTCTAACTATTGTGCAGAATCAAAGATTACGATTTCTCCTTCTTCGGATTTCAAACAAATTCAAGGAAGTGTTTCGGGAACTGTTAACGGTGAAAGGGTTGAAATCGGCAACCTCAAAGCCTTAGATATACACAATGATGAAATTAAGAAACTGGCTTTCAATTTAGCGAGTGAAGGAAAAACGCCGCTGGCCGTTAAGATTCACGGCGTGCCAAAAGGAATTATCGCCATTGCTGATCCTATTAAGTCAGACAGCAAGACAGCCATTGATGCAATGAAAAAAGCGGGACAAGAAGTCTGGATGGTTACCGGAGATAATGAGGTTACCGCGAAAGCGGTTGCGGCTAAGGTTGGAATAGATCATATAGAAAGCGGTGTTCTTCCTTCTGATAAAGAGAAAATTGTGCGCCGGCTACAAGCTCAAGGAAAACGAGTCATTATGGTTGGCGACGGTATAAATGATGCGCCTGCCTTGGCACGTGCCGATGTAGGGATCGCCATTGGTGCCGGTACCGACGTTGCCATTGAATCTGCCGACGTTGTGTTAATGAAGAATAGCTTGACGGATGTGGTGAATGCAGAAAACTTGTCTCATTCCACCATGAACAACATCAGACAAAATCTGTTTTGGGCTTTCTTCTACAACATCATAGGAATCCCAGTAGCGGCAGGGGTTTTCTATCCGGTTCTCGGATGGACTCTGAGCCCGATGATTGCGGCTGCCGCAATGAGCTTAAGTTCAGTCAGTGTAGTTAGTAACGCCTTAAGGCTAAAAGGATGGAAACCTAAGCTCGCTGGGAGTTCAGTGCAGACACAGCAACGTGCAGTATCGGCAGAAGTCAAATCAATAAATTTAACCACTGAGGAAAGACCTCAAACTACTCAGACGGGTGTTCATACCAAGAAAGTTTTTATCGACGGCATGATGTGTACGCACTGCAGTTCAGCAGTTGAAAAAGGGCTCTCAAAGTTGTCTGGTGTTGAAAGCGTAACGGTTGATTTAAAGGACAAGTTTGCGGTGATTCGCTATTTAGGAGAGCTGAGCGACGATTTGATAAACAAAACGGTTGAAAAGTTAGGATACACCGTCCTTAGGATTGAAGATTAATCGAGCATATTTGAGAGGAGCGGAACGATGGTCTATAAAGGCCTTTCCGCTTTCTTTTTTTCTCTACCTGTTGAAAATTCGTTCAGCTGACTTGTTAAATTCTCAAAAAATCTGAACCCTCAAAAATAACAACGATGAGTAGTTTGAATTTGATAGAACTTTATTCGGAAGTAAAGAAGAATCGGCCCAAAGGAGAGCCGATTTGATTCATTCTTGTCAAAAAACTATAGGAATGTTTAGAACTTTGGAAAAAGTCCTTCTTCCTTAGGTTTCAATCCTTTTAACAAATGTGTCCCCTGTGTGCCTTGACGGCCTAATATGGAAATCTGCGAAATGTTTTTGCCGTTGCCGGTTACAAATGTAAGAGTCCGCATTTTCTTGTTGGCACTGACATAGGTAAAGCGATAGCTATTTTGACCGGGAATTTGAACCGGACCGGCAATAACTTTCAGTCCTTGCTGCCGAATGTTTTCTGCCATTTTAGCTGCAGCCTCTTTAGAAGAAATGTCAGAAGGCATGATCGTTATTAACACACCTTCTCCAAATTTCTGGCTCGCAAAAAGATTGGTATGAGTGCCGGCTGGAACACTATTGGGGGGCATCTTTTGGACCTTCCAATCATTTGGTAAGGTTAAATCGTAATATTTGGTCTTAAAATCAGCAGCGAAGGCCGGAGCGGACAGAAATCCTGCAGTTACGACAACAGCAGCAGCCGCGGCAAATGTTCTACGAAGCATTTTTGTTATCTCCTTTTCGTAATTTAAGTCCGTGAGCATATTCCTCTGAAAAAGTATGAATCACGGAGCGGTCTTCCCAGCTTGATTTATTGTTCTCCCGGTATCTTAACAAGAGATATCCTCGTTTGCAAAAGATGCTTTTTTGGGCTTGGAGGAGTGTGCGATAATTTTCTAGATAAAAGAAAAACTCAATTCCAAAGTGAAAAGATTTATCTTCATTTTTTTCGTATTCATCTTTTCTGTCTCCTTGGCCCAAGAAGAGAAGCCTGTTGTTGTGGCAATCAATTCAGCAGTGCATCCTCTTTTGACGAAAGAATTCGTAGACAAAACACTCAGTACGCTTGAACAGGCAGTGGCTCCACGACCGTTAAAAGTCCTTTTCCTTGAGCTTCCTGAACTTGAGAAGGAGGTTAAGAATAAAGAAGTGGATATGTTCTTGGTGACGAGCAACTTTATAAAAAAATTTCAATCAGAAGGAGCACGTGATTTGGCCGTTGCCGCTTCACCGTTTTCCAAAGATCCCAATAAAAGTGAAGGCTCTTTATTCATTGTTAAGGCTGACAGAGGAGACTTAAATACAATCTCTGATTTGAAAGGCAAGAGAGTTTCGGCTGGCCGTCCTACGGCCTTCGGGATGTATATTGCCGGAATGGGAGAAATCGCTCGAGAAGGATTTAATCCGAATACTTTCTTTACAGTTTCTCGATTTCATGGTCTTGAGCGTGACGCTATTATTCATGATGTCATTAGCGGTGAATCCGATGTCGGCATATTAAGAGTTTGTTATTTGGAGGACGCTGTAAACCGAAAAGTTGTTAAAGAAGAAGAGTTGAAATTCATCAATCTCATTGAGGACGGAAAACACGTTTGTAAACGTTCTACCGCTTTATATCCTAACTGGACTCTGGCATCTATGCCGTCTTTAGATTCCTCCCTAACCAGTAAAATCACCGTAGCATTGATAAGTCAGCCAAAAACCAAATTAGGAAATTATTGGCAGATTGGAAGTGATCTAAGTGAATTGGATAAACTGCAGGAACTCCTAAAGATTGGAACCTACGAAAAAGTCACTAAATTGTCCGTCCGAAGATTTTTGTTGGAAAATTTCCATTATTTCCTTCTTGTTTTCTGTGCAATAGCTCTGCTTCTTTCATACTCCTTTATCCTCTCTCGCGCTGTTGAAAAAAGAACCAAGCAGTTGAAAGACGCTTTGGAGCGTGAGAAGCTTTCCACTAGGGAAACTAAAAAAGCCCAAGAAAGAATGTTGGCTTTGCAGAGAGCTGGCGTAGTCGGGCAAGTTTCCGGACTTCTTGCCCATGAGCTAAATCAGCCGTTGGGATCTTTAAGCCTATATGCAAGAAGTTTGATCAGAGGGTTAGATCTCGGAAAGTTATCAAAGGAGAAAGTCTTGGAACTTCTTGAAGAAATGAGAAGAGAGGCTTCAAAAGCAAGTGAAATAGTGCAAAGGGTACGAAGCTATGCAAAAGGAGAACAATCTGAAAGAATGCCTGTTTATTTAGGCGACTTTGTCACCCAAGCTTGTAAAGATTACATGAAACATTCCAGCTCACCAATTACACCTGTTGTTTTAGCCAAGGACAATCCATGTGTAAGTGCTAATCAATTAGAGTTGGAACTAGTAATTATCAATCTTGTGAGGAATGCTCAGCAGGCTTTGAAGGTTTTGGACGCCAATGATCCTAAAATTGTCTTGACTGTTACTCAAGAAGAAAAGAAAGCTGAGCTTATAGTGGAAGATACCGGCAGTATTTCGGAGGAGAAAATCCAAAATTTATCTCAGCCGATTACTTCTGCAAAAAAAGAGGGATTAGGTTTGGGTCTTTCTATTGTCAAAGCCATAGTAGAAAACCATGGAGGATCCATAAAGTTTGGTAAATCCTATTTAGGCGGTTTGAAAGTTACGGTTACGCTTCCCGTGGGAGAAGAGAATAATTATGAAAAATAAAAAGGCCGATCCGCTTATCAGAATCGTGGATGATGAATTATCCATGCGAAAAGCGTTGACAATTCTGTTGGAAATGGAAGGATGGAAGGTTAAAACTTATAGTTCAGCCAAAGAATTTCTGGCAGAAGACGCTCCTTCCGTGCCGGGTTGTGTGATTCTTGACGTCAGCATGCCACATATGACTGGCCTTCAGCTTCATTCTTTATTAGCTGAAAGGGAGTATGAGACTCCTATTATCTTTCTGACAGGACATGGAGATATTGATATGGCTGTTGACTCTATGAAAAAAGGAGCTGTTGATTTTCTTCAAAAGCCGCTTAATGAAGAACGATTGCTCAGTGCTGTTGCAAAGGCTGTTGACTGGGATTTGAGCCATAGAGGTTGGACAGTGTCTCCCGAGGAAGAAGCTGAGAGATATGCCTCTCTTAGCAAACGAGAGAAAGAGGTTATTAACCTTGTAGCAAATGGTCTCATTAATAAAGAAATTGCTCAGCGCCTTGGACTTTCTGAAAGAACTATAGAGGTCCACAGGCTTTCTGCTACTAAAAAATTAAAGTTAAATGCTCCTGCAGAAATAGCTACGCTAATCTCTCATTTGAGCCATCAGTAAAAAAAGGCTCCAGATCTCTCCGGAGCCAACCGCTTGGATGGATTCTTATTGTAGTTGTTATAACTTATTCCATATACTTGGATGCGCTCTTACCTGCGATTCGGCCAAATGTGATGATGTCTGCAACAGCATTTCCGCCGATTCTATTACCGCCATGTACTCCGCCTGTCACTTCGCCGGCTGCAAATAGTCCAGGAATTGGCTTCGCATTGACGCCAATGACTTCTGCCTTTTTATTGATTCTTAACCCTCCCATAGTATGGTGAATGGCCGGTGTGATTTGGATGGCATAAACTGGGAATACATTATTTGGAGTGATCATCTCCGGTCTGCCAAAAGCTTCATCTTTTTTAGTTTCAAAAGCTTTGGCGTACTGTTCCATCGTGGCTTTTAAGTTAGCGGCCGGAACGCCGATTCCCTTAGCCAAATCTTCAACATTATCTCCTTTTACTGCCAAACCTTGTTTGACGTATCCTTGGGCAAGTTTATTCTTCTGGACTAGGGCGTTATCAATTAGAATCCAGGCTTTCTTCGTAGGCTGAGCCAATACGCCTGCGGCCACAATATCTCTTGGGAGAAGTTCATTGATGAATCGTTTTCCTTCTTGGTTAACCAAATAGGCACCGCGGCCTCTCATCGATTCCGAAATTAAGATGCCTTTGACAGGAACAACAGTCGGATGCGCTTGAATTTCACGCATATCAACCAATGTAGCGCCGGCATCTAAGCCCAGTTTAATACCTTCTCCTAATGCTCCTGGCTGGTTAGTGGTAGCAAAGCCTTTATATTCGGGTCTGAGAGATTCAATCATTTTGGCATTAGCGCCAAACCCTCCAGTTGCTAAGACAACGGCCTTTGAATCGATAGTGTATGTCTTCTTATCCTTACCTTCTACCTTTACACCTGCGACTTTTCCGTCTTTCATTACAACTTCTTTGACAGTGTTAGAAGGACGAATTTCTATGCCGGGAATGCTTTTTGCCGTCTTGTAAAAAAGCTTCATGATATGAGCACCTACGGCAGAACCATCGCAAGGGCCATGGCCTCGTGCAACGGACTGACCGCCGCCTCGTCCCATTCTATGGCAGAAATCTGCGCCGAGAGAAAGCATCCAGGCTTCTGCATCTTTAGCATTTTCTCCCAAAGCTAAAGTGAGTTCTGGATTGTTAAGGAAGTGTCCTCCTTTCTGAGCATCCAATGACATAATCAACGCACTGTCATTAGTAATTCCGTGTTCGAGCTGCTGAAGAGTTCTGGCTGCGTTCATACCTCCTTCGGCACGGTTAGTATTGCCGCCGATAATAGGCATTTTTTCTAAAATGATAACTTTCTTGCCTGATTGTGCGGCTGTAAGAGCTGCTGACATTCCTGCACCGCCCGAACCAACTACAACTAAATCAGTTTCTTCTGCAAAAGCAAAAGAAGCTAGAGCAACTGAACAAACCGAAGCGATTAACAGACGTTTCATAAGTTTTCTCCTTGGAAAGTTTTTTATTATTCAATGATCAAATTTTTTCATTGATAAGTACTTAAGTACCTTGATCCAAGTCAAAGATCTTTCATTTAGTTTGTCGTTTTGAAGTCAATTTCCTGAAATATTCGTGGTCTCGCAGAAGACAAATAAAAAATGAGCCTCCCCGGAATAGCGGGAAATTTGACATATTCGAGCAAATTCGTTATTTCACCGAACTACCTCCCACCCCCCTTTTAGAAAAGAGGGAGCGCTTCGCCATCTAACCTCAGTCCTCTGCAATGTATGTCGGAGGCGCTGAGCAAGAGAGTGTATGTTGTTGCTATTTTCTGTCAAGGCCATTTCGCCTCTTAAACGGATTCTTCCCGACAGGGGGGCTCCATTTATATCTTCCACCCTTGACATCATGCATCAACAGATAACAAAAAAGCGTGCTTTCTGGCAAACGTTCTTTTCCTTAGGAGACAATGAAAAGAGGCCCCGCTGTTCTAGGCTCCGGCTTATGGGATAGTCTTAGGTTGCTTGCTAATTGAGAAAGAGCTGTATTTGACCAGATGGTGTCCGAGACTTCTTAAGAAGGCTAAGTGAAATTAATATCACAAGCAGGCAGTCAGAAAGCAATCAATTCTTTTACTGGGACTTAATTCCAAAGAAAATTAGACTAACTTTGGAATCTGTAAGAATTAAAAAACCTCCTAGATTTATCACCTTGGAGGTTCGGAATTCAGGTTGAGAACTATCTAAACTTTAGATAGATTCTTTCTCCATGTTGATTGCACCGCATGGGCATTCAGAAGAACAAATACCGCAGCCTTTGCAATAATCATAGTTAAAGATATAAGGAACATTGTCGTCGCCGGTCTTGATAACAGCATTGTCCGGGCACACGCCGTAACAGTTGTCACACTGCAGACAGTTGCCGCACGACATGCAGCGCCGTGCTTCAAACAATGCGTTCTCTTCAGTCAAACCATGCTGAACTTCGTCAAATGTATTTTGACGGCGTACCATGTCGAGCATTGGCCGCACAGTCTTAGGCGCATCCGAGTAGTACCAAGTATTGAGCTGGTCGAAGGTTACGATTTGATGTTTAGGCGGAACAACTACTTCCTTGCCGTTTAAGAAAGCGTCAATAGCCCGTGCTGCTTTGTAGCCGTGACCAATAGCAACGGTAACATTTCTTTCGCCTGGAACCATATCGCCGCCGGCATAAATGCCTTTGACGCCGGTAAACATGTTTTTATCAACTACAACGTTGCCGTTTTCAATTTTCAGTCCTTCAACAGACTTGAGAAGACCTAAGTCAACGTTTTGTCCTAAAGCCAGAACGACGGCATCAGCCTTAACGGTTTCATACTCGCCGGTTGGCTGCGGATGGCCGTTTTCATCGAGCTTCATCTTTTCGATCTTGATTTCCTGTCCGCTTTCAACTTCCGAGATGGTAGAAAGCCATTTTACGGAAACGCCTTCCTGCAATGCTTCTTCAACTTCGAAGTCATGAGCGGGCATCTTGTCTCGCGTACGGCGGTAAATAATGAGCGGTTCAGCACCAAGTCTCTTGGCAGAACGAGCGACGTCAATGGCAGTATTGCCGCCGCCGTAAACTACAACTTTGCGGCCGAGAAGCGGTTCTCCTTCACCTTCCATGCTTCTCAAGACGGAGACAGCGTCCAACATATGTTTGGCATCTCCGCCGGGGATGTAAGCACGTTTGGCGAGGTTAGCGCCTACACCGAGGAAAACGGCATCGTAGGCGTTGTTCTTCATTTCGTCATTTAAGTCCATGACGGTAGTATTGAGCTCGAGCTTAACGCCAAGGTCAAGAATTCTCTGAATTTCTTTATCAAGAACATGTCTTGGAAGACGATATTTAGGAATACCGTATCTCATCATGCCGCCGGCTTGCGGGCTTCCTTCCTTGATGGTAACGTCATGGCCTTTCAAAGCGAGTTGATAGGCAGCGGAAAGACTGGCAGGGCCAGAACCAACCACCAAGACTTTTTTGCCGGATTTCTTTGTCGGTTTAACGAAGGCATAGCCGTTTTCGATGGCGTGGTCGCCTAAAAATCTTTCGACAGAGTTGATGCCGACAGATTCATCTAAGCATCCTCTGTTGCAGGCACCTTCACAGGTGTGATAGCAAACTCGTCCCATACAAGCAGGAAGAGGATTGCGTTTAGTCAAATGTCGCCAAGCTTTTTCATAGTTGCCGCTTTCAGAATAGAAAAGCCAGCCCTGGATATCTTCACCTGCAGGACACTGATTGTTGCAAGGAGGAAGCTTATGAACATAAGCAGGGCGCAAAGTTCTCCAGCTGCCGGTTCTGTTTTCCAGAGAGCTTCCAACATCAAGAGTAATAGCAAAAGGTTTCTTCACGATTCATCTCTCCTTGTTATAGTCTGTCTGCACGTTCGTCAGCCTGAACAGCTGGTGGCATTGGTTCACTTCTTTCATCACCAAGAAGACCGAAGCGGCGGATATTTCTTTCAGCAATTGCTTTAATTCTGATTAAAGCGCTCTGATCAGCTTTAGGTCCGAACAAGTGGGCGTAGCGTTTCTGCAGCTTCATGTAGTCTTCGACAGGGGCAAGCTTTCTGATCTTAGTAACGTTTGTAATCTCACCGTATTCAGCTTCAAAGACCGGGAATAAACCGGTTTCCTGGGCCAATCGGGCAAGTTTGACTGTATCTTTAGAAGCGGCTCCCCAGCCGAGAGGGCAGGGAACTAATACATGGATATAGCGGGCACCATGGAATGTCATTGCTTTCTTAACTTTGCGTTCCAAATCTCTGAGGTCGGCAATGCTTGCTGTGGCAACATAAGGAATACCGTGGGCCATAGCAATTAGAGGAACCTCTTTACCTTGACCGAAGGCATTACCCGGATGGGCGCCGACAATCTGGGTCGTCGCGGTACGAACAGCCGGAGGAGTAGCAGAAGATCTCTGCACGCCCGTGTTCATATATCCTTCGTTGTCGTAACAGACGTAAAGCACGTCGTCATTACGCTCAAACATTCCGGACAAGCAGCCGAAACCGATATCGGTCGTACCGCCGTCACCGCCCTGAGCCAGAACACGAACTAAAGGACCGCCGTTCTTTTTAGCTTTAACACGCATCGCAGCGGCCATGCCTGTGCCGACTGCTGCCGTATTGCCGAAAAGAGAGTGGAACCATGGAAGCTGCCAGCTGGTTTCAGGATAAGGAGTGGAGAAAACTTCCAAGCAGCCGGTGGCGTTAGCCGCAATTAAATTGCCGTCGGTGGCCTTCATAGCAGCGTCGACTGTATAGCGGGCACCGAGGGCTTCGCCGCAGCCTTGGCACGCTCTGTGGCCGGAATTCAAAGAGTTGAAACGTTCAATGTTGGCCTGACCGGATCTTTGAGAAGGATCCAAAAGGCGGTTACCTACGGTAAAGGTGCCGGTTTGGTAGAACTTGATCTGATGTTCACTCATTAGATGCCTCCTTTGTGGATGCTGGCAGAGTCACGAACGACGGCTTCAGCGAGAGGTCCGGTGTGACGATCTTCTTTTTCGCGTTTTAATTGTTTTTCTACAACTTCTTTATCCAAATCTAAGAAATGAAGTTCTTCAAGCGTTCCGTTCGATGCTTTCTCGAAGACTTCCTTCAAACCTCTCTTAGTAATAGGACGGCCGCCCAAGCCTGCAATAACACAGTAAATATCTAAATCCATCTTGCGGGTTGCACGAATAACATCATCAGTCACAACTCCGCCGATACCTACCTGCAAAGCACGGTCAATTACAACGACTTTCTTGGCGTTCTTAAGAAGTTCAGCCAACAGTTTGTCGGGGAAGGGGCGATAAGATTTAATGCCGATGAGTCCGACTTTCTTACCTTCCTTTTCCATTTCATCGATAGTGTCTTTAATGGTACCGATGACTGAGCCCATGGCTAAAACAATTGTGTCAGCTCCTTCGATTTTGTACGGACTCAATAAACCGCCGGATTTACGTCCGAACTGCTTTTCAAATTCTTCAGAGGCTTTTTCAATTACCGATAGGGCTTCTTTTGTATGGTGATGGAAGAGATAGCGGACTTCTGTGAAAGCTTCCGGACCGACCATAGCACCGATAGAAACCGGATGGTTTACGTCCAATTTTTGTCTTGGGTCGTAAGGAGGAAGGTAAGCATCTACCTCTTCCTGGGTCGGGATATCCATTCTTTCGTAGGCGTGGGTCAAGACAAAGCCGTCCATGCAGACCATACAAGGAATAGAAAGTTCCTCAGCAATCTTGAAAGCCTGGATGTGCAGATCCACAGCTTCTTGGTTATCTTCCGCAAAGAGCTGGAGCCAGCCGCTGTCTCTTTGAGATAAAGAGTCGGAATGGTCGTTCCAGATGTTAATTGGAGCGCCGATAGAACGGGAAGCAACCGTCATAACGATTGGAAGCCCTAAACCGGAAGCGTTGTATACCGCTTCGGCCATGAACAACAGCCCTTGGGAGGCAGTTGCAGTGTAAGAACGTGCACCGGCTACGGACGATCCGATGGCCACACTCATAGCTGCGAATTCACTTTCCACATTGATAAATTCGCAGTCTTGAAGTTTACCGCTTCCGGTCAAAGCTCCAAGAGCCTCAACAATATGAGTCTGCGGAGAAATAGGGTAGGCACAAATTACTTCAGGACGGCAAAGAGCAATGGCCTGAGCAACGCCTTGAGAACCTTGAATTTGCTTAAGCATTCTTAGGACTCCTTCAATTTCTTTTTAGCTTCAAGAACAAAGTTGTAAGCATCAGCGGCAACAAGACCATTAGCTTCGGCAACCTTGCCTTTGTATTTGGTTTTAAAAGCTTCCTGAATACTTTCGAGCTTCAGTTTGCCGGTGAGCGCAGCAAAACCTGCAAGCATAGCGGCACCTGGAAGAGGACGTTTAATGTACTTCATGGCGTATTCAGTTGCGGGCAGAGTAATGACGTGCCCTTTAGGCAATCTCGCAGCCAAGTCTTCCAGACCTAATTCTTCAACAGAATGTGAGCTGTTAATCAAGACATATCCGTTTGGAGTCAAACCGCCGAATACATTGACGCTTTCGAGAAGGGTGCGGTCTTGAATCAAGACGGCATCCGGCTCCATGATCGGTTCTCTTAAGCGGATGGGTTCATTATGGACTCGAGCAAAAGCAACAACCGGAGCACCGGTTCTTTCACTTCCGAAACTTGGGAACGCTTGTGCATAGTGACCTTCAGTAAATGCTGCAATTGAGAGCATCTCTGCAGAGGTAACTACACCTTGGCCTCCTCGGCCGTGTAGACGAATCTGAAACACTGTAGTTCCTTTAAAGTTAGTTATAGAGGTTATTTAATAAGTTTTTCTGCTTCCTGGAGACGAATCTTAATTCTTCCGTCAACAGCGATCGGCTCTCCGTCTTTGCTGCTGATCATCAAAGGATTAATATCTAATTCGTCGACGAACGGGAAGTCTGAAACCAGTTGAGAAAGTCTCAACAGAATTTCTTTAATTTGTTCAATATCGGCTGGGACAGAACCTCTAGCCCCTTCTAGAAGCTTATAAGCTTTAACGGATCTAATCATTTCAAGAGCATCTTGATCGCTGAGTGGAGCAAGACGGAATGAAACGTCTTTCATGACTTCTACAAATACGCCGCCCAGGCCGAACATCATCATTGGGCCATATTGAGGATCAGTGGCGATGCCGCAAACCATCTCACGATCACTCTTAACCATTTCCTGAATAATGACGCCTTCCATTCCGTCTAAGAGGTTCTTGGCTTCCAGCTTGTTAACCATGTCTGTATATTCAGCTCTAAGTTGATCAGCATTCTCAATACCAACACGGACACCTCCGACATCTGTTTTGTGGGAGATCTTCTTAGAATTGAGCTTCATTACTACCGGATAACCAATTCTGTCGGCCAGTGCGATAGCCTCATCTAGATTTTTGGCTTCTCCGTCTTTGCAAACTCGAATTCCGTATGCGGATAAGACTGCTAAGCTTTCGCCAGTGGTAAGCTGTTCTCTTCCTTCTGCAAGAACAGAGGAGAAAACTGATTTAACTTTTGCAGCATCGACTTTATATTCAGGGAATTTGCCTTCAGGTCTGGCAATCCATTGTCTCTGCTGATTCAAGCGGTTTAAACCTTCTACAGCCTGTTCTCCGAACATAAAGAACGGAATGTTTACTTCCATTTCTGAAATTTTTTGGAAGAAATCCTGTGTTGTCATAAAGACACCGACGACAGGTTTTGAAGGATTCTGCGCTTTAATTTCCATGATGGCTTTGGCGACATCAATATCTTTTAAGCCCAAGAACGGCAGATAAATAACGACAACCATATCAACGCCGTCGTCCGCCAATACTGTCTGTAAAGCCTGCTTATAGTGTTCCAACGGAGCAGAAGCAATCATGTCTACCGGATTTTTTACAGAAGCAGCTGCCGGGAGGAAAGAACGCAAAGTTGTCTTAGTTTGTTCATAAAGCTCGGCCATTTCCATGTTGTGTTCAACCACGGCATCGGTACACATGATTCCCGGACCGCCGGAGTTAGTTACGATAGCCACGCGATTTCCCTTCGGGACGGGGCAGTGGCTAAAAACTTTAGCGGTGTTAAAAAGATTCTCTAAAGAGAATTCGCGAATAACGCCGGATTGGGCCAGGAGGGCAGCCGCCGCTTTATCGGCACCAGCGAGGGAGCCAGTATGAGAAGAGGCGGCAGAAGCACCGGCTGCAGATCGGCCGGCTTTCAACGCAACAATCGGTTTCTTCTTAGTAGTTCGTGTTGCGAGGGTTCTAAATTTGCGCGGGTCGGCGATGGATTCCATATATAAAAGAATCTGACGGACATCGTCTACATTTTCCCAATATTCGATAGCAGAATCGGCGTTAACATCTGCCTGATTGCCGATTGAGATGAACTGAGCGAAACCTATATTTAAATCTTTAAGAATATTTAAGATGCCGCCTCCGAGGGCGCCGGACTGGGAAACAAAGCCGATATCACCACGGACAGGAAGAGTTTCGGCAAAACAAGCGTCTAAACGTACTTTAGGATCTGTATTGACAACGCCGAGGCAGTTTGGACCCACGCATGTCATTCCGTATTCACGCAGCTTAGCGACAAGAGCTTCTTCCAACTGTTTTCCGGTTTCTCCGGTTTCCTTGAAGCCCGCACTAATAATAACAACGCCTTTAATGCCTTTTTGATGGCATTGGTCGATAGTAGAAAGGACGAATTTGGAATTAATAACGATAACGGCCATATCAATAGGGCCGGGGACATCTAAAACTGACGGGTAAGCTTTCAGACCTTGAATTTCAGAGTCTTTTGGGTTGATAGGATAAATAGTACCGGTGTATCCATACTTTAAGAGGTTCTTAGTAATATCAAACCCAATGGTATGTTCTCTTGAAGAAGCGCCGATGACTGCCAAAGAGGCAGGACGCATGATTTTGTCCAATGCACTTACTGACATCTCATTCCTTTTTAATAGAGGCAAAATACTTTCAAAAACAAATGCTCAGTCAAAATGGGACTATAACCATGGTTTAATCAAACTTGACGGCTTTGATCCCATCGCAGGTCAATACTTGGCTATGCCGAAGAAATATTTTACAAGCAAACCGATTTATCTTATTTTCACAATATGAAAACAAGATTTATAATTTGAAAACAGAGTAGTACGATACCACTAAATTTATTGGTCTAGAAGACAAGTTGTTACGAACGTTTAAATATTGAGGTTCTTCGTGTTTATCAGCAATAAGGATGATGAAAATAAAAAAATTTTTAAGAATTGTTGCTGAGAAATTGCTTTGATCGGACAAATTTAAAAAAATTTGTTGTTTTTTTGGAGCAAAAACGTCATGAGTTCAATAAACAAGGGGGCCGGGAAGATAAAAATTTATAAAAATCGTTTCAAATTAGGGTATAGTGGGACTGTAAATAATTTCTAACCTTCTAATAACCGTCATAAAGGGGAATTCCGATGAATAAGACTGAAATGATTGACGCGATTGCAGAACAGACAGGCCTTACAAAAGCCGATGTGACAAAAGTTCTTAACGCACTCGTAGAAAAGACAGTTGAAACTGTAGCCGCTGGTGGTGAATTCACAATCATTGGCTTTGGTTCCTTCAAGTCTGCTGTCCGCAAAGCACGCGAAGGCCGCAATCCTTCTACAGGCGCTGTTATTAAGATTGCTGAAGCCACAGTTCCAAAATTTGTAGCCGGTAAGAAGTTCAAAGACGCAGTCAATGCACCTAAGAAACCTGCACGCAGAACAAAAAAAGCTGCTAAGAAATAAGCATTAATTTATTTTGATAAAAGCTCTCGAGTAAAACCGAGGGCTTTTTTAATCCGTTTGTTTTCTAGTTTTAGTCAGCTAACATTCTCAAAAGTTAGTTGCCTTGAAAAAAAGTATTTTCCGTATAATTTCTAAAATTTAGTTGCCGTTTTTCTGCACTGACCTCTCTGAAACTTCTATATGACCCATTGGCTCCGACCACAGAACCTAAGAAAGGTAGCTTTCTTTTTTCTTCTTCTTTACTGTTTTTCGCAATGTATTTCAATCGCTGTAGCTAATTGTTGCTTAGGTGTTTGCGTATTCTTTTCTCTGTTGTACGGTTTTTCAAATCTAGAAGAGGTCAAAGAAAATTTTGCAAGGTATAAAATTTATTTGTACCTAGCAGGTTTTCTTTTTGGATGTTTACTAGTCTCTGCCCTCTTTTCTGGAGGACTACCGGAAAACTTAAAGGTATGGTTCTTTAGATACGCATACAGGTTTTCTCCATTTATTATTGTCACGCTTCTTTTTGCAAAAGCAAAATATGTGCAACCACTGATTCTTTTAACAATCATTTCTTGTATCTTTACCTCCTTAGGTGGAATAATTTTGGCGGACGAATCACAAGGTTGGCGCGTAAAAGGTTTTTTCGGACCCCCTATGACATTGGCAGGATTTCTTTGTTGTGTCCTTCCATTAGTCTTTGCAGGGCTTCTTTTGTCAATTAAAGAAAAAAAAATAAGTTGGTTTTGTTTAGGTAGTTTCGTGTTTTTGTCCGCAACTCTTCTTTTGAATGAAACTAGAGGAGCATGGATTGCATGTATTGCCTCTTTCTTATTTATAACAGCCTGGTTCTCTGTACAAAATAGAAAGGTTGCTGTTGTTTCACTTTTGTTGGTTATTCTTCTGGGCGTGACTATTTCGGCATCAGATCGTTTTTCTAAGAGGGCGCTTTCCATTAGCAGTACAACTTTGGTTTCTAATACTGAAAGGCTTCTAATGTGGAAAAGTGCAACACAAATGTTTTTGGATCATCCTCTAACAGGTGTGGGCCTAGGCAACTATAAAACTCAATATCAAGAGAAATATATTTCTCCCGAAGCAAAAGAGAAAAAACAGGAACACGCCCATAGTAATTTCTTTCAAATGATTGGAGAAAATGGCCTGGTTGGATTGTTGGGGTATTTAACCTTCTTTTTATTCATTTTATTTAGAAGTTTCTTTGAGGCGTTTAAAAGGCGAGATTTCTACTCGGCGATTATTTTTTCGATAACTCTGGCTATATTTCTCCAAGGCCTGACGGAGTTTAACTTTGGCAACTCTGCTGTCATAAGATGCTATTGGGTTTTACTTGCAGTTCTGTTAGTACTGGGGAGAACTCAAAAGGAATACTTCTTCGATACCCTCAAATTAAATGAGCTTAAAAAGCTATTTAAGCAAATTTAATGAAAAATGCTTTGGCTACCCTGACTACTCTTGCTAACCACAATCAAATTGGAATCTCCCTTTGGACTAAATTTCGGACGTTCCTTTTTTTGGGGGTGGTTTTTAGGAACGACTTAATGGATAAAGAATGATGAGAAAAAACACAGACAGACTGCCGTATTCTTTCTTCTTCTACAACAGTTTGTTTATGGCATTATGCGTAACTTTCTGTTCAACTAAGTTCGTTAGTGTGGTAGATACAGAAGCATGGGAAGTGCTTAATTTCATTTATTTTTATGCTGTTGCATTTTCTCTCTATTTTTTCATAATCCTTATTGTTCAGCTTCTCCTAACAGGAATATTTAACCTGTTGAAATTAAGGAAAACTGTTATTGGCCTCACTCTTTTTCTTGATGCGGTTATATTGATTCTGTTTTTAGCTGATACTTTCGTTTTTAATCAGTTCAGATTGCATATTAACTTGGCAATGCTGGAGATGACGTTTATGGGGGGGGGTCAGATTGTTTCATTCTCCTCTAGAATGCTTATAGAGATTGGTGTACTTTCGTCGGCCTGTCTAGGCGCTGCGGTTTTATGTGTTTTCCTGGCAGTAAAACTCAACGGCAGGAAGAGATTTGCAGTTACTACTTTTATTTTTTCCTTATTGCTTTTGGTGCTTACTAATGGCATTCACGGTTGGGTTTTTGCTACTCATAAACAAAGTTATGTGGAAGTAAGTGAAATGCTGCCTTTGAACAAACCTCTAACTTATAGCAAACTTTTGATTAAAACTGGGATACTGTCAAAAGAAGAGGTCTATTCATCAGAGTTACCAATAGACGGTAAGCATAAAAAAATGAATTATCCGCTTAATCCTCTTCTTTGTAAAAAGAACGGAGAGGACTTAAATATTCTTTTTCTTTTCATCGATTCTTTAAGAGCCGATATGCTCAGTAAAGAGTACATGCCAAATACCTATAAAATTTCTGAGAAGGGAATAGTATTTAAGGATCATATTTCCGGAGGTATTAATACTCGACACGGTATTTTTACTCTATTCACCGGTTTGCCTGGCAGCTATTGGTTTAAGGCATTGGCTACCAAAACCCCTTCAATTTTAGTGCAAGCTTTGAAACAGCGAGGATATGAGATAGGTGCTTTTACCGGAGCAAATTTAACCATGCCGGAGTTTAATCAAACCATTTTTTCTGGAGTGGAAAATTTAAGATTAGATTCCAAAGGGAACTCTGTTCTTGAAAGAGATCAAAATGCAATTAACGATTTTGAAAAGTGGATTGCTAAGAGAAAAGAAAATACTCCCTTCTTCGGATTTATCTTCCTCGACAACGTTCATGCTGAGGCTTTTCCTGAAAATGAAAACAATACTTTTTATAAGCCATACTGGAAACAGGTAAATCACCTTGAACTCAATAATGGATTCGATCGAGAACCTTTCTTTAATAGGTATAAGAATTCAGTAAGATACGCTGATAAGAACGTTAAAAAGATAATTGACTTTATGGAACAAAAAGGGCTCCTTCGAAATACTATCGTAGTGATTGGATCAGACCATGGTGAAGAGTTTAACGACAACAAAAAGAATTTTTGGGGCCACAATGGTAACTTCACAGTTTTCCAATCAAGAGTGCCATTAGTAGTGCTTTGGCCTGGGAAAGAACCAAAAGAGGTGAGATATCGTACATCTATGCTTGACATAGCGCCCACTCTTCTTGTTGACGCTCTTGGTTGCTCCAATCCGATAGGGGACTATTCGTCGGGTGTCTCTTTATGGACCGAATCCAACCGTCCATTTGTTTTCGGAAGTAACTATAGTAATGATGCATTTATTGAGCCCAACAGGATCGTTATCATTAACAAAGCAGGCAGTCTTGATTATCGTTTGAATAATAACGACAAATCTGATGACAGGTCTGTTCCGCCGTATTGGAGGGATGCTTTGCATGAAATGACCAAATTTCTAAAATAAAGGAGATGACGTATATATTTTATGGTCATCCTCAAATCCTAGAGAGTACTTTTGAAAAATTAGGGAATTACTAATAGAAAGGTCGAACACTTTACTTGTCCGGCCTTTGAGCTGAAAAAATAAGAGAGTAAGGGCAGGGACTCAAATATAGAAAACGCCTCATAAGATGCGTTTGGCCTATTTGTATTAGTTCGTTGGCCTTTTTAGACCGTTGGGACAACAAGAGCTGCTATCTTTTAGCCGGTTCATTAAGATATCCCAGCTTGGTCCTTTTTGTGCTTTTTTTGTCTCCGGATGATAAAGATGAAAAACGGTCGTAGAAAATGAACCAGACTTTCTTTTAAAGCCTTTATTCAGCATTCTTACAGCAAAATCTGAATCTTCAAAGCCCCAACCTTTAAAATTTTCATCAAATCCATTGACGTCGTACACATCTTTTCTCCATGCAGCAAAATTACATCCTCTAAGTTTTTTCCAATTGGTTGGCTGACTCTTGCGAAAAGCACTGATTGAAGTGAAATCCAGGAGAGAGAAAATCCTATTAATCTCACGTTGTTTTTTTAAGGCAAATAATTCAGCAAGCGACGGATTGAAAGCTTTAACCTTAGAAGCCAATAAATGCCTTGTAAAGTCCTCTGAGAGCAAGACCCTGTTACCAGTAACGAAGTAGTTTTTTTCAGCAAGCAACTTATGGTTTTGTATGAAGTTTGATCGAGCTAGGCAATCGCCGTCCAAAAAAACAAGATAATCACCTGAACTGTGACGGATAGCATTGTTTCTAGAGGCACTTAATCTGAAGCCTTTGTCTGGTTGCCATGCATGAATGATTGGATAAAAGAATTTTTTCTGAAAATCTTGAATGACTTGTTGGGTTTCGAGTCCACTCCCATCATCAGCAATAACCAACTCAAAGTCTTTGTCTGACTGATTTAATAATGCTGCTAGAGCAAAGGATAGAGCGTCTGGTCGATTGTACGTTGACAAAATAAGACTTAATTTCATAAATAGCAATAGCATTCAGGTAGTAGTTACTTAAGACTTTCCTCAACTTTAAAATCTTTTATTTCTAAATTAGCTTTTTTTTCATAAGCCATTGCGTATCTGAAAAAAGTTGCATGAGCTGAAGAAATCGCAATTATGAATCCTGCCCATCCATCTAAAAAACCCCTTCGTAAAATATAGTGTCTGAAAAAGGCTGAGGCTCCATGCAATGTAGCAGCCCCCATAGTAATTTTTTTCTTTTTTTTAAAGACATTCTGAACTCCTAATTCAGAATACTCCTTTTCTTTTTTCATCATTTGAGAAAGTTTTCTAAATGAGAAATGGGCAAATGGCTCGGATAATTTTTTAACTGTGCCAGAAGATCTGAACGATTCATGAACCGGGTCTTCGGTATAAGAATAGCAGGAGGGCCTAAAAGCAACGGCGTGACGGATGTCTGGATTCCAGCCAGAATGGTAAATTTTTTGCTTCAATAGGTAATTTATTCTGGGTGCTAGAAAAACATCTGCAGATTGGGCCGAAATATTAGCTTTAATTTCTTCTGCTAGGGCTACGGTACATACTTCATCTGCATCAAAACAAACTATCCAGTCTGAGTCGATATTTCTGATGATTTGGTTTCTCGTGGAACCAAAACCTTGAAATTCAATATTCATGATTGTTACGCCCAAAGATTTGGCGATCTCAATAGTATTGTCGGTCGATCCAGTATCCGCAAGGACTACTTCATCGCACCACAATAGTGAGGAAAGGCACTCTTTAATAGTGTCTTCCTCGTTTTTTGCCATAACGTATGCTGTGATCTTCATTTAATTAATAACTTAGAGAGAAATGTCAGTTTAAACTACGTAGAATTCAGCTAATAAACCAGCTATTAAAAGGATTCTAAAAAAATGAGATTCTAGTTTCTACTTAGATCCAATTCTTATTTTATATTCAGTTTGAAAGGACTCGTGAAAAGAAGTCCACACATAAGTGCATGCTAATATATTTTAGTTGTTACATCAGCAAAATGATTGTGCAAGAAGATTCATCAACTAGATTCATTTAAGCTTGATGAAGTTTTCTTATGTCCTAACAAGAGTGCCGATTAAGAATAACGCCGTTAAATTTATCTATGTCAACAATAAAACGTATCTTGGTAGTTTCCACTCTTCTTCGAGGCCATGGTGGTATGGAAACCGCCATAAATCATTTTGTAGAAGGGATGAAGAGTAGAAATATTTCCGTAAAAATAATTTTCTTAGGTAAGCTAAAGAAAGAGAAGCACTCTTTTAATTGGTGTGAAGGATTAGATTACAAGATTCTTCTTCCATCATATCCTTTTAACGATCTCCTACGTAATCAAATCGAGACCGTTAGGCTAAAGAAAATTATAGAAAGTTGGAAGCCAGATGTAACGGTAGCACTAAACAATTCTGCTTTGGATAGATTGGCGAAAGCAAGAAGCATAATAAAAACGCAGTTTCCTATCTATTCATGGATTCATTTCTCGCTGAAGATTTTACGGAAAATAAAGACAATTACAAAAGCTGATTTTCATCTAGCTATTAGTTCTGGAATAAGGGAAGAGTTAATTTCTGAATTACATATTTCACCTGAAAGAATTCATACGGTTTGGAACCCATTCATAAAAACAGAATTCTTAATTGAAAGAGATCCATCGAAGTCTAACTTCCTTTTTATGGGTAGGCTGGCAGAGCAAAAAGATCCTGAAAAATTAATCCGATCTTTCAGCGAAATACCGGGACATTGGATTCTTCACATAATTGGCGATGGGGGTATGAAATCTCATTTATGCCAACTTGCTAAAGAATTAAATATTGATCAGAAAATCATTTGGCATGGATGGCAGAGATGCCCATGGGAGTACGTAAGGGATAAAATCGGAAAAATTACGTGCTTAGTAATGACATCTAAAAACGAAGGCTTCCCCATGGTGTTAGTGGAAGCCCTTTCTCATGGTATTTTTTGTATCTCTACCGACTGTCCCACTGGTCCAAGAGATGTTATCAGCTCTAAAAATGGAATTTTAGTTTCAATGGATAGTAATCGTGGGGTGATTGAAGCTATAGAATACGTAATTCAAAATAGATTGCCAAGTTCGAACGAAGTCGCTGAATCTGTAGAAAAATTTCGACTAGAAAACTACACCGACAATATGCTGGATTTTTTGACAAAAACAAAAAAGTCTTTCATCCTTACTAGGGATGAGAAGGCCTGAATGGAAGTGAGAAAAAAATGCTGCACTCAGTAAAAAGATAGTTTTCAAAACCGTTTGTTTTATCTCCAGGTTCCACCAAAATGATGAAAAATACGGGATTCTTTAGTGATAGTTTTTGGAGTTAGGTATTCTCGTGGGAGAATAACTGCACCGTCCGTAAGAATAAGTTTTTCCCCGTCAAGTCTCTTTTTATAAAAAAGTCTTACCAACTTGGAGATAAATCTTACGTTTGCTGTGTAACGGTATACACTTCTAAAAGGGATAAATTTATAAAAATCTAAAAGAAGAGAAATAAAGGGATGCTTTTCAATAGCACCTACTGCTTGAATCGTTATTTGAGTTGGAGCTTCAAAACTTGCAAAGCATCCGAAAGACAATAAGTCATCAAAGGCTTGTGGCTTAAGTATTTCATCGTTAGTGTCTAAATAGATGCCGCCATGATGATATAGAGCATGTAACCTGGCTGTGTCCGAGACAAATGCATAAAGCCCTTTTGAGTAAGCCTTTTCTGCGTAAGGATAAAGATGTATAGGGAAATTACTTTCATCCCACCTAACGATCTGGTAGTCCGGCAAAAATTTACTCCAACTATTTAAATTCTTTTGTCGCCACACGGGCATAGTTGTTTTTCCAAACCAGCAATAATGAAGAATTTTTGGTATGGGTTCGCTGTTAACTCTGGCTTCCTTCAAAGATTTCTTTGAAAACTTTTCTTTTAAAGAAAATCGGTAAAGATCATATTGAAGAAAAGCATTCACAAGAAAGTTCGGATACTTTATGCTATTGCATGGTTGGATTATCTGGGGGGGTAATATGTTTAGTTTTCATCTTAAACTTTTGTTAGATGTTTAAAGATTTTGTTCTATCGCTCTTAACAGAGGCACCAAAATTTTTAATAAGATTCTTACAAGTCGATTGAAGCTGGTATTCTACTTCAATATCCTTTTCTTTTAATTTGCTTTATGGGAGAGGAACAATTTCTTAAAAGGGAAGGATATATTCAAGACTGGATGGTATGTTTGGCCGCCTTTGAAGAATATGTCAATATGCTGATGAAAAATAACGGTGTCTATTGTTGTGAAGAATGGGAATAAAAGTTTAAAAATTTCCACTTCCCTAGTTTACTCTTGTGACAGAGGAGACGAAAAGGATTGAGTTTTTCTATAATCCAAAGCCGAAAAAGATAGGTTAAACGAGTTTGCTTAATGTTAAAAATTACCGTGATTGGAGCCGGAAGCTGGGGTACAGCTTTGGCAGTCATTTTGTCCAAGGCAGGAAATCAAGTCAAAGTGTTGAGTTTGACCAAAAGGAACTTGATTTCACTCCGTTCAGGTTACCATCCGAATTTCGAGGGGATCCTTCTTCCGAAGGAGATCGAGTTTACTCAAAGTGTTGAGGATTCCCTAGTCGACGCCGATATTGTTATTTTTGCTGTTTCTTCAAAATACCTTCGCCCTTCCATTGAGGTCATTAAGCCTTTTACTAAAGAGAATCAGCTTCTGATCTCAGTCATTAAAGGATTAGAGCCGCTTACGCTTCTTGTCCCTTCACAAATCATCCAAGAGGCTTTTTCTCAAAATTCCGTTGCTGTCCTGTCGGGACCAAGTCATGCTGAGGAAGTGATCAAAGGAGAGCCTTTCGGAATGCAATTGGCATCGGCTGATTTAAATGCTGTTGAAATAATTCGAAAGGCCTTCAATAAAGCAAATGTTTATCTTCCGGCAACAGATGACCTAATAGGAACCCAACTAGGTGGAGCTCTTAAGAATATTATTGCAATTGGATATGGGATTGCCCTGGAACAAGGTTTGGGAACTAATTTTTATTCCATGCTGGTTACGGCTGGCATGTCAGATTTAAGAAATTTGGCAGTGGCTGGCGGAGCAGCCCCGGAAACTTTGATAGGACTTGGAGGACTTGGAGACCTCATCACAACTATCGGTAGCCCGTACAGCCGAAATAGAAAATTCGGGCAGCTGTTGGGCAGCGGTATCTCTGTTGAAAAAGCTCTTCAACAGGTAGGGATGGTAGTTGAGGGCGTGAATGCGATGGAAGGAGCTATGGAACTCGCCCAAGAAAAACAAGTCTCTATTCCGGTGATTAATTTCATTAACAACATCATCAAGAAGAGAATCTCTCCCACCAAGATGAAAGGACTTGTTCAGCTCCTTAAAGGTACTTATTAAGGACGTTGGTTAAAGCCATCTAGTAGGCTCCCGAATCTTTGGAAAGCAGAACTCGAACGGTCTTAACTAACATGCTAATGTCCAGCCACAAGTTCCAGTTTCTAACATACCAGGCATCTAGTCGCACTCGTCTTTCATATGAAGTATCGGATCGACCGCTGGTTTGCCAGAGTCCTGTCATTCCAGGACGCACCATCTCATAATCTGCAAAGTAAGGTCCGTATTTGCATACTTCAGAACGAGTAATAGGCCGAGGGCCGACAAGGCTCATGTCTCCAATAATGACATTTAGAAGTTGAGGCAGTTCGTCCAACGATGTTCTTCTCAAAAATTTACCAATCTTCGTGACTCTTGGATCGTTTTTAAGTTTTTGCTCTCTATCCCATTCCTCTTTGGCTGATGGATTTGCGGCCAAGTAAGCCTCAAGCTTTTCATCTGCGTCTTTTACCATCGATCTGAACTTATAACAGGGGAACATTTTTCCGTGCCGCCCCAGCCGCATATGCGCATAAATTGCAGGACCGGGGCTAGTGGCCTTAATCATAACGGCGATAAGAATCAAAAAGGGGGAGATAGCAATTGTTCCTGTGATTGAGACAATGACATCAAATATTCTCTTAACGAGCTGGTTGTACCAGCGGGAAAGATTGTTTTTGACCGATAAAACAATTAGGTTTTCTGAATAAAGTCGATGCAGTTCCATATTGGAGACAGGCATTTCTTCTGTATCCGGAACAAACGAAATGTTTTTAACGACAGGAAAGATTTCATCGACCAATAAGTTAAGCTTTTTCGGGTCCATCTTGGGGGCCAAGATTAGGACGTTTTGTACGCCGCTTTCTTGAATGATGTTTGCCGCTTTTGCGGTCGGGCCAAGAATAGGAAATTTGCCACTAAGGGCTTTGCCTGTCGGGTTGTCATCGATTAAACCAACTACACGGATGCCGAAAAAAACATTAGAAGTGGTGTAATTCAAGAATTTTTTTGCCGTCTCGTCAGAGCCAATCATGATTGTTGGTTCTAAAAAAAGACAATATTTGTTGAGGAAGTGCCTCATGATCAGTCTGCCGGTGCAGACAAAACAAAAAACAAAGCCGCCTAACAATGTGACAAAGAGCCGGGAAACAACGGGAGCTTTTCCAGCTAAAAATAGAATAACGATGTAGACAACAACAGAGTAGAGAACAGACCAGAAGGTTCTTCTAATCATTTCGCCGATGGAAAGAAGGCGAATATATGTCCGTCCCCAGTGAAGAAAAACAATAAAAATCAGAGGGACAAAAAGAAAAAAATAAAAGCTGTCGAGATCAAATCTGTCGTGTGTATGGCCCAACGTCTCTAAAAGAAATTCTCTGAATTCAACGGCGACACACTCAGCAAGCAGGATAGAGATATAGTCCACAAACAGCATAATGAGGGGCTGTATGAATGTACTCCACTTTTCCGAGTCTTTTATCTTTGGTATTGGCATTTAAAACAGATGATTGAACCTTTGTGAGATTTTACCTTAACGCCATTCAATTCTGAACTATTGCCTTATCGACAGGAAAAACACAACAAGGAGACAGACTTCTTTCAAGGAAAAAAACAATACAATTGGCAAACACAAAATTTGAGTTAGGTTATGGCAGCAAAATCAAAAAATAAGACTTATTGGGTTTGTTCAGAATGCGGATATGACACCGTTAAATGGTTCGGGCAGTGTCCATCTTGTAAAGCCTACAACACGATGAAAGAATTTAAGGTTGCTGAGCCTTCTCAGAATCGGTATGCAAGAGCTGAAGAAAATTCCCAGCCAGCACACTTAGCGTTGGCTGGAACAAGCGATATTCTAGATTTGTCAGATGTAAAAGCCGAGGAGGTGGCTCGAATCCATATCGGTTTCAGCGAATTGGAAAGAGCATTAGGCGGCGGTTTTGTCCCCGGGTCAGTAGTACTGATTGGAGGGGACCCTGGGATCGGCAAATCCACATTGTTGCTTCAGTCAATGTGCAAGATGGTTGGTCTTGGACAAATTTGTTTGTATGCTAGCGGTGAAGAAAGTCCGACTCAAGTTGCCTTAAGAGCTAAGCGATTAGAGGTGGACACCAAGGGACTCAAGTTCGTAAGTGAAATCCAATTAGAAAAAATAGAAAGCATCATTGAAACTCAACAGCCTCAATGGGTTGTCATTGACTCTATTCAAACTATGTTTTCAGATGCGCTTTCAGCCGCCCCTGGTTCTGTTTCTCAAGTAAAAGAGTGTGCAGCACGTTTGACTCGTTTGGCAAAAAGAAAAGGGATTGGAGTTATCTTTGTCGGGCACGTAACAAAAGAGGGAGCAATGGCAGGCCCTAGGGTTCTCGAACATATGGTCGATACCGTTCTTTACTTTGAAGGAGATACTGAATCCAACTACCGTATCCTGCGCGCATGTAAGAATAGATTTGGTTCTGTCAATGAAATTGGCGTCTTCGGAATGACCGATAAGGGCTTAAGAGGTGTTAGAAATCCTTCAGCCTTATTCCTGGCCGAGAGAAGGGAAGGGGTATCGGGAAGCGTTACTTTTATAAACCTGGAAGGGACCAGACCCATTTTGATAGAGATCCAAGCTTTGGTGGATAAATCTATGCTCCCTAATCCCAAGCGCTTAACAGTAGGTACTGACAGCCAAAGATTAACAATGCTTTTGGCAATTCTTCATAGACACGTTTCGTTAGCCACATATGATCAGGACGTATTTCTTAATGCGGTGGGAGGAATCAAGATTACTGAGACGGCTAGCGACTTGCCCGTCCTTATCGCTATTGTTTCTTCCATGACAAATCATGCTGTTTCCAACAAGACTGCCATGTTTGGTGAAGTAGGTTTAGGTGGAGAAATTCGGCCTGTTTCAAGAGGGCAAGAAAGAATTAAAGAAGCAGCAAAGCTTGGTTTTACTCGGATAATTGTGCCTAAGAAGAACAAAGTGGCGGATATTGCCGGGGTTGAAATTGTGCCGGTGGAGAATCTAAGAGAGGCCGTGAAAGCCGTTTTCGGCTCTCAAGCCTCTCAGTCAGAGGCATTTGATTCTTAATGGACTTATTATTTTTGGCCTGATAGACGTTTAAGCATAGCAACCATTCCAGATTCCTCAGCCCCCATAGGCCGGTGAGTTGAGGATTTTTTTGTTGGTTCTTCGCTTGTGGTCTTGTCTTTTGGGTCAAGGCCTGCTTGAACATCTGCATTCTTTTCATTCTCTTTCATCATTTCATCCATTATGCTTTCCTCGCTTTTGGTCTGATAGTTTTTGGGAAATTGAGTCTGCGTACGGTACTGTTGTTCGGGCTGCTGTTGATAAATATTACTATTGTTGAAGACCTGTTGGGACGGATCTTCCATTTCGAAATACCCATAAGGATTCATATAACCCTGAGGGACAATATCGTTTGGAGTAGCCGGAGCGCGTAACCCGTATTGGTTGGGGCCTCTTTGAGAACCTAGAATCAGAAAAATAAATAAAACTATATTCAGAATTGGAATGAATTGACTCCAAATCCACCAGCCTGTGTGGTCTCTATCGTGAAGCCGGCGAATAGTGACAGAGATAACAGGAGCAATTACAAACAAACTATAAAGGGTATTCAGTATAGAAAAAGTTGAAACAAGCCCTGGCTGGTTTGCTATCGGATTGACCAGTGTTTTATAGGAGTCGCCGGAAGCAATGAGAGCGTCTAAGTCTCCTCCTAACAGTGCCAGACAAAATAAGATAACAATATTGATTAAGGTAAAAGACCAATACTCTGCCCTGGACGCTCTTCCTTTAAAGGTTAAGTATTTTGAAAAACAATAAAAATACCAGCGAAACATCACACCTTCTCCCTATAAGTGCTCATATCTTAGAGTATGCGTAAAAGGAAGAGCGGGATTATCACCCAAAAAAGTAAAGTTCAAGAAAAACTTAAACTGTGATTGCGTTAGTTGATAGCAAGTGAGGAGGAATTCTGAATAATTAACTGCGGAGATGTAAATAATTCTGCGTCTTGTCAGATTTAGCAGATTGTTTAGATGGAAACTGTCGGAGGAGAAACAATAGAGGTGTTCGGAAAGTATGTAAAAATCAAGGAGAACGAAACGCTTCTCGTCTCTGTCTTTTCGGATAGAGTTTTCTCGGTGAATGAGCTAATCACCTCTTTCTAATTTCAGCTTCTTTTTCCTCCGCTATTTCATACGTTGAGAAAGTTTAATTAGGAATGTCGTTAGATTTCCAGTTTTTTCCCAATACTTCATTTAAGATTTTTTCAGATTCTCTAAATAGTTCCTCTTTTGAGAGCGGAGGTTTGCGCTCAGCCAGAGCATCGAGTCGACGTGCTATTTCTGTTGCTTTATCATCTATACGAGATTGAGCGACAGAAGTTTCGGAGGAAAAATCGTCCGAATGATCTTTGTTTCTGCCCATGGCTTCATCTAGCCTTTTTTCAACTTCTCTTTCAAAGTCTTCGAAGGTGTCTGGGATATCACCCGACAACAATTCATCAACTATTTTATCCCTTTCTTTTTGCTCATCCTTCACAGGTTTAGGCTCTGGAGAGGCATAAGAATGAAAAATTTTTTGACTCTGAGGATGAGGGAAAAAAGAATAAGGAATTTTCTTGTTTGGGCGTTGATATCGGGAGAGAAAACGATCGGAAGTCTTGTTTTCCGAAGAGATAATGTCCTCGGGACTGGCAGGGGCGCGTTCGCCGTATTTATTTTTGCCTTTTGGTGAACCAAGTAGTAAGAAAATAAGAACCAGAAGGTTTAAAAAGGGGATGAAAAGCGCAACTACCCACCAGCCTGAATGGTTCCTGTCGTGAAGTCTTCTGACGGTCACAGACACGGCTGGGCAAAAAGTAAGTACTTCGAACCCAACCAACAAGTAAGAGAGAGCGGAAACTAAGGAGGGATAGTTGGCAAGTGTGCTTAGCATTACTCTGCGTTTCTCTCCGGGGGCGTCTTCGACATAAATGCTGCCGGTAAGAAGAGAAAAGCCGATAAGGACAAAAATGTTAATGAAAACGAATGACCAGAATTCAGCTCTGGAGGCTCTTCCATTGAAATCAAAGTATTTCCTTAAGCAATAGCAGTACCAACTCAACATATCGCCTTCTCCTTTATTCGAATAATAGCTGATGATTTGTACAGAGAAAATAATTTTTTCGAGGAAGAATTGTTGAAAAGGAAGGCCTCGCAATGAAGAACTATTAGTAAAAATTTTTGTTTTCATTTAGGGCAAGAGAAGGAAAACCAACCGAAGCCGAATGTTTGAGGTAAGAGGTGCGATACAATCCACGAAAAAGTCAGATTAGGTACAGTCTCTCATGAAGAAAACACTACTTTCTATCTCTTTGGCAGTCTCCGCGGCTCTCTTGTTGACTGCATGTAGCACCACCGAGCCATATTACAGCTATTCTTTTGAGCCCAACGCACAAATTCAGCGTGCATGGCATCGCATTGATGCAAAAGACATTGGGGTTGAACAAGTAAGGGTAGTCAAAATCATAGACTTAGATTGTGCCGGTGACAGAATTGCCATCCCCGGAGAAGAGGAGTTCTCAGATCTGCGTGACGCTTTCGCTCACTATTGGAAGAATGCTTTCATCACTGATCTTTCTAGTGCAGGAATGCTCAATCAAGAAAAGCCAAAGGTGAAGCTTTATAACCTCATTGATTCCGTCAAAATTATTGCTGAACCGACTCAGCTCCAATGGCGGATAAAAATGGAAATTTTTTCTTCCAATGGAGGCATACTTAAACAAGACATCACCTATAACGCGCCTACTGACGGGTTAAAGAATATGAGAGACGGCTGCTCACGATTAGCGGCGGGACTAAATAAGGCGGTTGCTTGGTCAATCCTCAAAACGGTAAGCGATCCAAGATTCAAGGAAATGGTTCAGCCTGGTCTCGGCTTTGTTCCTTCAATGAAAGCTGCGAGCATTACCTCAGTTTTTCAGCCTGATGAGGAGGAAGAGTACTGGAAGTCCAAACCAAATCGCTAATATTGCTTCTAGCAATTAAGCTATGCCATTTTCTTATCAGCTTAAGAGCCTGCAATTCAATGAGCCTGAATTCTCAGGCTCTATCAATTTTGTACGACCGCAGTCTTTTCTTGCCGCTATTCTAATAGGAATGTTTTCTTAACCTTTTTAGTTAAGGATTTCGGTCTTAAACCGTAGTTTTGTTTGTCTTCTAAACAAAATTCTTTGTCTTTTTACATTAATTTCAATCAAATAGACTAAAGCCATGACACAGCTTCATCTTTGGTGCCTAAAACTTCAGTTTTTGCTCCGAAGAACTCTAAAGAAAAGTGCTCTGTATGTTTTCCGAAATAACTCTTCAAGCATGTTATGGAGAAGTAAATGTTTGACTTTGAAACTTGGATTGATTGTCGTGGTCATGATTCTATGTCAGCAGACCGAATGCAAAACGAATTATGGGAGTTGCCAATTGGTCGGCCAAAGTCTGGATTTAATGTAATACCGCTTTGGTTGGCAGACATGAATTTCGCTACTGCGCCTGCCGTTCTGGAAACTATACGAAAACGATTGGAGCATCCTGTGTTTGGGTATTTTGCTCCTTCTCAAGAATACTATGAAGCAATAAGGCAGTGGCAGAAGAAAAACTTTGGTGTTATTGATTTGAAAGCAGAGCACATTGGCTATCAAAATGGAGTTCTTGGCGGAGTTACGAGCGCTTTGTCGGTATTAACTGACAGAGGCGGACCAGTGCTAGTTCATTCACCTGTTTTTTCTGGCTTCCTGACTCAACTGCATCGAAATGGCTACAACGTTGTATTAAGCGATCTTATTGTCGATGATGCCGGCATCTGGAGAATGGATTTTGAAGACATGGAAAGAAAAATTAGAACTCATAAAATCCATACACTTCTGTTTTGTTCTCCCCAAAATCCCACCGGCCGAGTTTGGACAAGGGATGAGTTAAAACGCCTGTCTGACCTTTGTGAAAAATATGATGTCTATATCATTTCGGATGAAATTTGGGCTGACTTTACGTTGTTCGGAAAGCAGCATATACCTCTACAGTCTGTAACGCCTGCATTAAAAGAAAGAACAATAGCTTTTTATTCTCCTTCGAAGACTTTTAACCTCGCTGGAATAGTGGGTGCTTATCATGTTGCGTATAACAAACGCCTTCATGACCAACTTAAATGGGTAAGCGCACTAACCCACTATAACGACATGAATGTATTGTCAATGCATGCCCTAATCGGAGCTTATTCCAAAGAAGGTTATCTCTGGTTGAAGGAGCTCAAAGAAGTCTTGGAAATGAATATTTCGTATGCATATTCATTTTTCAAAGAACACTTTGAAGGTGTTGAAATGATTAAACCTCAAGGTACTTTTGTCCTCTTGTTAGACTGTTCACAATGGTGTCAAATCAATAGCGTGCCTCTTGATGAAGTATTTCTGAGAGGCGTAGAGCATGGGGTCATTTGGAGAGACGGAAAAGTTTTTAATGTTCTGTGTGGAATTCGAATGAATGTAGGAATTCCTTTTGAAAAAATGAAAGAGGTTTGTGAACGTCTTCAAAAATACGTTTTCGTCTAGCCAACGGATAATCTATCGTTTGTGCCTCACTCTCCGCCCACGGACTGTAAAAAGTCAGTAGGACAAGAGGAATAGAGTTTTTTGAATTCTGAACATAGAGTTGATGGGCTGCTATATCCTGCTGATAGAGCAGCGGCCTTTACGGAAACACCATTTGCAATTTGCTCTAAAGCAAAAATTAATCGCATTCTATGTTTCCAGTCTCTAAAGTTCATTCCTGTGTCGCGGAGAAAATGCCGGCTAAATGTTCGAGGAGTCACGTTTAGCTTCTCTGCCATGGTTTGTGCGCTACGGGACCAAGCCCGGTGTTTGAGCATATCATTTAACAATGAACGAAGAGGTTCTTTTTCCGGAAGCAATATATCTGCCTCAAAGGATTGACACTCCCTGGCTAACAGCAAGAGAAGATGTCTCATTTCGGCTTTGGCGGTTGGAAATTGTTGTTTGAAAAGCGTAGAGATTAACTCGCGAATGAGCGCCGTTGCAGCAAATACTTTGATCTGGTTTGAATCAAGCAAGCCGGCGTATTCGTTTCGTTCAAAATACAAAGAACGCATTTTTGTTGAAGAAAGAAACGTAATGGTGTGTTCCACACCGGCTGGTATCCATAGAGCTTGAAACGGCGCTATCACTCTTTTTCCTTGCGGTGTGGAGGCTAACATTACTCCTTCGCAGGCATAGAGAAGCTGGGCTCTTAGGTGTGTGTGGGCAGGGCGCTGCTCTCCGGCAATATAGTCCTTAGCAATAGATTGCCAGGAATTAAGTTCTTCTTTTTGCATACATTAAGAAGTTAACTGCTTTGAGGAAATAAGTATTTTAAGAAAAAAAATCTAGAGCCTTAGCAGTAATTTTCGTCAAGATAAGTTAAGTTATTAGGACAGCGAAATAGAATGAGAAAAGGTGGAAATTTGAGTTATATCGTCCATCAATATTGGGAATCGCCTTGCGGCATTCTTGATTTAGCTTCGATCGAGGAAGAGCTAGTCATGGCAGACTGGGTTGATGGTTGGCATCGTGCAGCAACATTATCTCGGTTTCATCGTCTGACAAAGCTAGATTTTAAAGAAGGTACTTCAGACGTAATCGAAAAAACTAAAAAAGAACTTGAAGAATATCTTGCTGGGAAGAGAAAATTGTTTGATCTTCCTTTGAGGTTAATTGGAACGCCTTTTCAGAAGCGTGTCTGGCAAGAACTTCAAAAAATTCCTTATGGAGAAACTATTAGCTATTGGCAAATTGCTAGAAATATTGATTGCAAAGCATTTCAAGCTGTAGGGGGCGCCGTTGGCGCAAATCCTTTTTCAATCATTATTCCTTGCCACAGAGTGTGTGGGAAAGATGGAGGACTGACAGGCTATGGAGGAGGCTTAGAGGCTAAAAAATGGCTTCTGGCCCATGAACGCAAGCATGGGCCTGGGAAGTAACAAACCTCACATTACTTTTAGACATAAAAAGCCAAACATGACTTTCTCTTTTCCGCTCTCTTGATCAAGGCTTTAAGTGAGAAGGCTTCGAGAACCGACAAAGAAGAGCAAAAAGATGGAGAATGAGGACAGCGGGGCATCTAACTTCTAATTTTCGTTCTTATAATCTCTAAAGCTTCTTGCTCCGTGTAGAGTTTTCAAGTCTTCTAACCTTTTATTGTATTCTGAGGACGTAAGATCATTTTCTTGGTTATGGAACGAAGTCTTAATGCCAAGAATACTAATTAGCGTGTCATAGAGCATGTCGTTGGTAAAAGGTTTGTCTTTATTATTTTTTAAAGCTTGAAGAAGAGCAGGGTGTGAGCGAGAAAAGTCCTCCGAAAAATCAATAAACATGGGAATTTCGGTCATATCCCAATCAAACTGGCTGGCGTCATGAGAGAGATTTTTATCAACAGCTTCCGAGTGATCAGATAAATAAATCAGTGACATGAAATTTGGCTGTTTAGATGCCCATAAATAGATTTGATTTAAAACGAAATCTGTGTAGGCAACACTGTTGTCGTAGGTATCTATTTTTTTACGGTTTCCCCACAAGTTAAATGATTTTGGGTAACGATCAGAATACGAAGCATGACTTCCCATTAAATGAACCACAACCAAAGATTTCTCTGAGCATATTTTCATTTTCTTAAGTTCATCTACAAGACGCTCATCAAAAAATGTTGTATTTGTTGTGTATCCCATGTTGTGATTGATGAACTTCTGATGATCAGCAGAAGACGAGATCACAGTAATAGGAGTGTCCCATGCTCCGAACTTGACCTGATTGCTTACCCAATATGTTGTAAAACCGGCACATTTAGCAAGTTCAATGATGGAGGGAGAATTTTGAAGATTAAGGCTATCGTATTGAGATTTTGCCGTCAAAGCATAAGTTAATGCCGGTACGGTATGAGTATGATTTGAAAATGCCTGTTCTAGCAGAACCATATTTGACTTTTCTGTTAGGGAAGTTAACCAAGGAGTGGTTTTGCGGCTGTAACCGTAGGCATTCATGTGGTTTTTGTTCTGAGATTCTCCAATGACAAGAACGTATAAACCTGGAAATCCGCTGTCTTTGCAATCTGAAAAGTTAAAAAGATGTGCTCTTCTGCCCGATTCCCTCTGAAAATCTGTGTAACTTTTTAAGCCGTCTTTGAGCCCATAAAAAGGTTCCGTAATGAAGTTGTAGGAGGTTTTGTATATAAGAAAGCAAGAAAGAATAAAAGTCAGGGGCAAAAAGAGTATCTTTATTTTTGAATATAGGGCCGAAATCGGGGATTTTTGAAGCTTAAAAACTGAAAAAAGGAGAATACATAGAACTAATAGAAATAAACTTGTTCTTGCTAACGACATGAAATTACTAAAATTGTCTTTGAGATAGGCAAGCCCTTCACTTACATTTGTCTGTGCAATAGCCAAAAGTGTTGTGGCTGAAGGTAGGGTATCGGTAATTGCAAAATACCCCACATACAGTAAGGTAGTTAGAGAAGAAAGAAGCAGACAGATCCAAAGGATCAGTGAATTTAAGTAAACAGAGACTCCAGAATCTTTGCATATTATTTTTTTTGATGCTGCAAAAATGACTGGAATTAAATTAAAAAGAATAGTTAAACCCGTAGACCAATAAACAGTTTGGGTTAATAAATATTGTGTCAATCCTGCTTCTGATTTTCCCCAACAAATGTGTAGAAGGACCGGAGAATAAAAAAGAATAAATATTAGAAGGAAAGACGCAAACCATTTACCACCATTAAGAGTTAGAAGGAAAAAACAAAGAGTAAGGACGGTTACAATGCAGTCTCTCGCTTTTCCTATTCCAAATGCGGTCCCGGCAAAAAATTCAGAAAGAAATAAGATTGTCGCTACAACTGCAAGTGAAAGGCCTAAATAGTAGAGGAAACTTCTAAGAAGATAATATGGGGGGGGGGTAAGGTTAGTAAAGTATCTCATATTAAGAAAAGAAGACTCCTTGATGGGAGAAGAATAAAAAAATTTACTCGTAGATCTTAATCAATCAAAATCAAAGGCGCCTCTCCAATAACACGCCTTTGTTCTTTTTGAAATAAAACATTGTAGAGATAAGCACCTAACTATGCGAAATAATAAGTAAGGCGCAAAAAAGAACTAAAAGATTGAAGTGAAAATGTTAATCAACCTTTCTGAGCCCTGAAAAATCAAAAATATTGTCAGCGTCCTGCCAAAGGTCAAAGTACCTGGTTCTCGATTGAGAGTACCAAGCAGGATGGTGCAGATACCACTTTACAGTATCGCTTAAAGCTTCCTTGAGAGATTTTCGTGCTTCAAGTTCCAGCGGAATTAGGACCTTCTCCCACTCGTGGGACATTCCCAATTCAAGAACTGCTGAGTCTAGTTCATCAATCAGAGCCTGATATTTTCCCATAGGGGGAGGAACTTCTTCGTTAAGAACTTCACAGATGATGTTCGCTATTTCTAGCTGAGAAAGCTGAGTCGGGGAGGGAAGAAGTCGGTAATGCTTCCCGATTTCACCGTTTTCTTCAATATACAAAAGGGCGGAAATGACATCCTCAACCGGAATAAGAGGATCGTCGACGATGGCATCCGGCATAACAGGAACACTTTCGCCTTCAATTGCCCTATAAATCATGAAAGGGGTGGGGCTGTCAGGTTGTTGGAATGGGCCGAAAACCGAAGGTACGGATAAAGTTATGATAGGCAGCCCCTCAGAGGCGTAGCCGTCAATCATCTTCACAGCTTGTTCTGAAAAACCATTCTTACAGGTTCTGGTCGTTAGAAAAATAATCTTTTGCACATTCTCAGGGTTCCGAACAAACCTGTTTCTCCAGAGTGTTAGAGAATCTAAAAAAATCTTCAGCCCTTCCAGAGCATCCTCCACAGACTTATTCCTGGGAGCAATTGTGACAAAGATTGTATCTACAGCCGCAGTAAGAAGTGCTTGACGGACTTCATCAGCATGAGAAACGTCGCAGCGGGCAAAGATATGATGAGGTTTCTGCATCAAATCAGCAATATTCAGCAGATTTCCCGAGCCCGACAAATTGTCAAAATTGTAAACCTGCCTATTTTCTTCAATAAGTCGATAGGCAAGGTTGGTGCCAATAAAGCCGGCACCTCCAAAAACTGCTACACGTTTCAAACTTGCACCTCATATTATTCGGCTTTTATTCTATTGAAGCATCTCCCAAATTTAAATTGGGATTTGTTATAGAGTAAAAATACTTAGTACTTAACGTCTATATTCAAATTTGTCAGTTTTTAGGGGTAACGAACAACGAAAACCCTTGGCATTTGTCTGTTATTTCATAATGTAAAATACTGTTTCTGCTATGAAGTAGAAAAATTTATCATACTGAAATAAATCTCAACATCAAGGAAATTACTTCCTGAATTCCCGAAAACTAGATTAGTTTCTTTTCAAATACTCACAAACTAGACATTAACTGTCTGCCTATCATGGGCTTTTGAATAACCTTACCCCTAATTTCATAGATTATACTTTTAGTATCTAT